>ENA-OQIX01000039-OQIX01000039.1-human-gut-metagenome-genome-assembly--contig:-NODE-39-length-21217-cov-4.130631_pt1 | contig 21217 bp, 15 predicted proteins | sample MGYA00242591_ERZ504756 | MGnify/ENA primary metagenome ERZ504756 (study PRJEB26092, sample SAMD00036369) | human gut metagenome | host: Homo sapiens | study: EMG produced TPA metagenomics assembly of...
TTGGTCTCCTCTTCCCGTTACTAAATTATTGTTTATTTTACCATATCGTTTCCATATTGGAAAGCTATTCTCAAAATATTCACACACATTTTACAATTGCCGCACAAACAAAATCCACCTGTTCTGCTCCATTCACTTTCAACAGTGACGCAATGGCATCAACCGTGCTTCCCGTTGTGTAAATGTCATCTACCAGAAGAATCCGGCAGTATTTCATCTGTCCCGGCTTTGCCAATGCAAAAGCTCCCTCCAGGTTTTTCCGCCGCTCGGCGGGACCAAGCTCTTTCTGGCGTTTTGTTTTTTTCACACGGCGGATCAGGCGGGCATTCACGGGAAGTTCCATTTCTTCTGCCAGCTTTTCTGCAAATACCTCCGCCTGATTGTAGCCGCGCTTCCGCTGTCTCGCCGGATGAAGCGGCACCGGAACGAGCACCTCCGGATTTCTTCTCTGGATCTGCTTTCCCACATAGAAAAACGCCGCGTGAGCATAAAATCCAGCGTATTCCTGCCGTTCATGATATTTGAACCGCATCAGGGAAGCCTCAAGTTCCCCGTGGTAACCGTACGGCGCAAAACCGCGGTCGAAGCTGTGCCTCGTTCTGCTGCAGTCCCGGCAGAACTCTTCCTCACTGCCCACGGGTTTCCCGCATTTTTTTGCACCGCGCGCCCAGAATCGGATGGATCTTTTCCACACAATTCCGGCATAGATACGGCTCCTCACGTGACAGCAGTCCGTCACAGATGGGACATCGTCTCGGATAAACTGCGTTTAAAAGCCAGTTTCCTGTTTTATTTTTTTCTTTCATGTAACCTGCGCTTTCCCTTATCCACTCTGCCGGATGCAGCCGCATCCATGCCCCGGAAAAACGTGTTTATGCGTTTTCTTCCTGCATTTCCCGGATTCTTCTGGCGAGCGTTGTATACCGGTTCGCCTCGATATGATTTCCGATCATTGCCTGGAATGTCACATCACTTCCGACGATGGTGACGCACTTTCTGGCTCTCGTCACGGCCGTATACAGAAGATTCCGCGTCATCAGCATGCGCGGGCCGCCGAGCAGCGGAATCACAACCGCCGGGTACTCGCTTCCCTGCGCTTTATGTATCGTTGTGGCGTAGGCGAGCTCCAGCTCGTCCGCCTGTTTGAACGTATAGTCTGCGAATTTTCCTTCCTCAAACTCCACGGTGATCACCTCGGTATACGGGTTGATGCTCCGGATCATGCCGAGGTCTCCGTTGAATACACCCATACCGCGCTCCGCCACGATTCCGTTGATGCCGCGGATTTCCCACTCCATCTGGTAATTGTTGCGGATCTGCATGACCTTGTCGCCCTCGCGGAGGATATTACCTCCATTTTCCCGCTCGGCTTTGTCCGGTGCGGGCGGGTTCAGGTATTTCTGCAGAATCTGATTCAGATTTTCCACGCCGAGTGCACCTTTCCGCATCGGAGTCAGAATCTGGATATCCTGCGGGCGGGCATCCACATAACGCGGCAGTTTCTGGGACACCAGCGTCACCAGCACTTTCCAGATCACGTTGACATCGTACCGTTTCAAAAAGAAGAAATCTTTGCTCTTATTGTCCAGTATAACCTCTTCCCCATTATGGATCTTATGTGCATTGACAACAATATCGCTCTGGGATGCCTGCCGGAAAATGTGCGTCAGGCAGACAATCGGAAAGCATTCCGAACGGATCAGATCCCGGAGGACACTGCCCGGGCCGACACTTGGAAGCTGGTTCTGGTCTCCCACCAGGACCAGCCTTGTTCCCGGCACAATCGCGGAAAGAAGGGCATGCATCAGGTGGATATCAACCATCGACATCTCATCAATGATGATGACATCCGCGTCGAGCGGATTATCTGCGTTCCGCTCAAAATGCACATTTGCCGAGGAGTCATCCACATTTCCCGTCAGTTCCAGAAGACGATGGATCGTGCAAGCCTCACAGCCAGTTGCCTCTGTCATTCGTTTCGCCGCTCTTCCGGTCGGCGCTGCCAGGAAAATGTCGAGGCCTTCTGCCTCAAAATAATGGATCATCGCATTGATGGTCGTCGTTTTTCCGGTTCCGGGCCCTCCGGTCAGGATCATAAGACCGCTGTATGCCGCCTCAACGACTGCCGTCTTCTGCATCTCATCCAGCTCGATCTGATATTTTTTCTCGATCTTTCCGATCCGCTTTTCGATTGCCTCACGGTCTTCCTCGCATGTAATATTCAGCTCATGCAGCATGCGCGCCGTACTCAGTTCCAGATAATAATACTGGCTGGCGTACACAATCCGCAGCGGCTCATCCCCTTCCCGTTCGGCCGGGAGCTCGCGGATGACCGCTTTTTTTGTCGATTGCCATATCCTGCAGAGATTTCTGCATCCGCTCCGGTTCTACGCCGAGAAGTTCCTGCCCTCTCCGAAGCAGCACCGGTTCCGGCAGATAGACATGGCCTTCTGCCGTCGCCTGATTCAGCACATACGAAAGACCGCTCTTGATGCGGAATTCGCTGTCCACGGCAATCCCGATTTTTCCGGCAATCTCATCCGCCGTCCGAAATCCCACGCCTGCGATATCTTCCGCCATTTTATACGGGTTTTCCTTTAAAATCCGGTACACATTGTCCCCGTACTGCTGATAAATCTTTGCACCGAGATTCAGCGCAATGCCATATCCCGAGAGGAAAATCATCGCATTCTGCATTTCGGCTTTTTCTGCCACCTGCTGTGCAATTTCACGCGCTTTCCGCTCGCTGATTCCCTTTACCTCCGCGAGGCGCTCCGGCTCTTCCTCGATGATCCGAAGCGTATCGTCACCAAAGCGGCGCACAATTCTTGCCGCCAGCGCCGCACCGACTCCTTTGATCGCACCGGAACCGAGATACCGCTCCAATGCAACAGAATCCTGTGGAACTTTCGTCTCATAGGATTCAATGCGGAACTGCTTTCCATAGGCAGCATGTTCAATATAATCTCCGGAAGCCTCGATCAGCTCGCCCTCTCCGATCATCGGAAGCGTGCCGACGCATGTCAGCTCGCGCCCCTTCATGCTCAGATTCAGGACGGTATAGCCGTTCTCCTCATTTCGGAAAATAATGTGTTCTACGTAGCCTTCTACTTTTTCTTTTTCACTCATCTTTTATCAAAATTGGCTTTCAAATTCATTCATCACTTCGCGGTACTGGCCGGTTCCAAGCGCAACGACGCTCGCCGGATTTTCTGCTGTCACGGTATTGATGCCGGTCCGCTCCTGGATCAGCTCGTCCATTCCGTCAAGGAGACTGCCGCCTCCGGTCAGGATAATGCCGCGGTCGGAAACATCGGATGCCAGTTCCGGCGGCGTTTTTTCCAGCACGGCACAGATCGCGTCCGCAATCTGGTTTGTCGTCTGGGCAAGGGCACCTCGGATTTCGTCGGAGGAAACCGTAATCGTCGCCGGAAGTCCGGTGATGACGTTTCTTCCCTTGATCTCCATCGTTTTCTCCTCGGCCCGCGGATAAGCGGAACCAATCCGGATTTTCACTGCCTCTGCGGTCTGTTCTCCGATAAATACGTTGTATGTTTTCCGTACATAGCGGATGATATCCTGGTCAAATGTCTCACTGGAAATCTTGACCGAATTGGAAACAACGGTTCCCGCAAGCGAGATCACAGCGATATCCGTCGTGCCTCCGCCGATGTCCACGATCATATTTCCGCATGGTTTCGTAATGTCAATTCCGGATCCGATTGCCGCTGCCACCGGCTCCGGCACGATCAGCACTTCCCGGGCTCCCGCCTGGTACGTTGCCTCCTCCACAGCCTTCCGCTCTACTTCCGTCACACCGGACGGCACACAGATGCTGATTCTCGGTTTCCGGAATGCTCTTCTTCCCATTGCCTTCTGGATAAAGTAGCGCAGCATGCGCTCGGTGATCAGAAAGTCCGTGATCACGCCCTGCCGCATGGGCCGGACCGCCATAATATTGCCCGGTGTCCGTCCAATCATCTGACGCGCTTCTTCTCCAATTGCCCGTACTTTATCTGCATCTTTATCATACGCAACTACGGACGGCTCCTTTAATACAATGCCTTTTCCCTTGGCATAGACCAGGATGCTGGACGTCCCCAGATCAATTCCGATATCGGTCGTTGCAGCCATAGTAATCCCCTTTCCTGTTCTCTTTTATTTTTCTTTATTTTAATCTGTTTGAAATTTGTATAGAATAAGTTCGGGTTCAAAACACCCGAAACACAAAAGGATCGAATGTGTTCTGAACCCAACCCGCTTCTTATTATATACAATCCCTTTTAAAATGGAAAGGATTTTTTAGAGATATTTTTCGACATATTTTCCGGTGTAGGATACCGGGCTCTTGGCCACTTCCTCCGGCGTTCCGCACGCAATCACGGTTCCGCCGCCGTCTCCGCCCTCCGGTCCGATATCAATAATATAGTCCGCCGTCTTGATGACATCCAGATTGTGTTCGATAACAACGACGGTATTTCCGCCCTCGGACAGGCGGTGCAGAATCTCCACCAGTTTGTGGACATCCGCAAAATGAAGTCCCGTCGTCGGCTCGTCGAGAATGTAGATTGTTTTTCCCGTGCCGCGGCGGCTCAGCTCTGCTGCGAGCTTGATACGCTGCGCTTCTCCGCCGGACAGCGTGGTGGACGGCTGGCCGAGGCGGATGTAGGAAAGGCCGACATCGTACAGGGTCTGTAATTTCCGGAAAATCGACGGTACCGGCCTGAAGAATTCCAGTGCCTCCTCGACCGTCATATTCAGCACATCGTAGATGCTCTTTCCTTTGTATTTGACTTCCAGTGTCTCACGGTTGTACCGTTTTCCATGGCAGACCTCACACGGCACATAGACATCCGGCAGGAAGTGCATTTCGATCTTCAGGATACCGTCGCCGCCGCAGGCCTCGCATCGGCCGCCCTTCACATTAAAACTGAATCTTCCCTTCTTGTAGCCGCGCGCCTTGGCATCCTGCGTTGCCGCAAACAGGTCGCGGATCTGATCGAACAGACCTGTGTACGTTGCCGGATTGGAACGCGGTGTTCTTCCGATCGGGGACTGGTCGATGTCGATGACCTTATCGAGCTGTTCCATACCGATGATGTCTTTGTGTGCACCCGGAATCGTCCGCGCACGGTTCAGATCTCTTGCCAGCCGTTTGTACAGAATTTCATTGACAAGGGAACTCTTTCCCGATCCGGAGACTCCGGTCACGCAGGTCATGACACCGAGCGGGAAATTCACGTTGATATTTTTCAGATTGTGCTCTTTTGCTCCGACTACCTTCAGCCAGCCCGTCGGCTTTCTGCGCTCGGACGGAACCGGAATTTTCAGCTCTCCGCTTAAGTATTTTCCGGTGATGGAATTCGGATTTTTCATCAGATCTTCCGCCGTTCCGATCGCCACCAGCTCTCCGCCGTGCTCACCGGCTCCCGGGCCGATATCGACAACGCAGTCAGCGGCGCGCATCGTATCCTCGTCGTGCTCCACGACGATCAGGCTGTTTCCGAGGTCACGCAGATGTTTCAGCGTCGCGAGAAGTTTGTCGTTGTCTCTCTGGTGAAGACCGATGCTCGGCTCGTCGAGAATATAGGCGACACCGACAAGGCCGGAGCCGATCTGCGTTGCCAGACGGATTCTCTGCGCCTCACCGCCGGACAGCGATGCCGTTCCACGCGCCAGGGTCAGATAGTTTAATCCGACATCCGCAAGGAAGCTCACACGCGCACGGATCTCTTTTAAAATCTGCTTTCCGATCAGCAGCTGCTGTTCGGAGAGTTCGAGGTTCTGCATAAACTTCTGCAGATTGTCGATGGAAAGGGATGTTACTTCAAAAATATTTTTATCTCCGACCGTCACACCAAGCGACGTCGGTTTCAGACGCTGGCCATGGCACGCCTGGCACGGGGTCACACGCATGAAGGTTTCGTATTCCTGTTTTGTAGAATCCGATCCGGTCTCACGGTAGCGGCGCTCTACATTTTTGATCAGCCCCTCAAAAGCCACATCGTACACACCGACGCCGCGCTGACCGCGGTAATGCACCTTGACGGATTTTCCGTTCGTTCCGTAAATCAGGATATCGTGGATTTTTTTCGGATATTCACAGAACGGAGTGGAAAGGGAAAAATCGTACTCCTCTGCGAGCGCATCGAGAATGGCTCTCGTATAGCTCGATTTGTCCGTGCAGGACTGCCAGCCGAGCACGGTGATGGCTCCGTCTGCGATGGATACGGTCTTGTCCGGAATCATCAGATCCTCGTCGAACTCCATCTTGTAGCCAAGGCCGGCACAGCTCGGGCAGGCGCCGAACGGGTTGTTGAAGGAAAAGCTTCTCGGCTCAATCTCCTCCATGCTGATGCCGCAGTCCGGGCAGGAAAAGCTCTGGCTGAAGTTGAGCTGATTTCCGTCCATCGTGTCGACCACCAGAAGGCCGTCCGCCAGATCCAGTACGTTCTCGACGGAATCCGTCAGACGTTTCTCAATGTCCGGTTTGACTACAAGACGGTCCACAATAATGGAAATGTTGTGTTTCAGGTTCTTATCCAGCGTGATCTCCTCGGACAGCTCATACTGGCTGCCGTCGATCATCACGCGGACATAGCCGCTGCGTTTTGCCTGTTCGAGCACCTTTTCGTGTCTTCCCTTGCGGCCGCGCACAACCGGCGCGAGAAGCTGGATTTTCGTCCGCTCCGGGAGTGCCATGATCTGATCGACCATCTGGTCCACCGACTGGCGGCTGATGACTTTTCCGCACTTCGGGCAGTGCGGAATACCGATTCTCGCGTACAGAAGACGGAAGTAATCGTAAATCTCCGTCACGGTTCCGACGGTGGAACGCGGGTTCCGGTTCGTCGATTTCTGATCGATCGAAATAGCAGGCGGCAGGCCTTCGATGCTGTCCACATTCGGTTTTTCCATCTGTCCTAAGAACTGGCGCGCGTAGGAGGAAAGGCTCTCCATGTACCGCCGCTGGCCCTCCGCATAGATCGTGTCAAACGCAAGCGAACTCTTTCCTGAACCGCTGAGGCCCGTAAATACAACAAACTGGTTTCTGGGGATATCGACATTCAGTGCTTTCAGGTTGTTCTCCCTGGCTCCCCGTATTCTGATAAACTCTTTTTTCTCTGCCATAACTGTTCCTCTTATTAATTGGAATCCCTGTCCGGACAGGGACAGGAATCTTGTCTCGTTTTCTCCCATTATAGCACACCGCCGTGCGTTATGCAAACATTTGTTCTATTTCTTTATCATCTTTTTACAGCAGAAAATCTGCCAGAATCACATTGCTGACGGAAATCCCATCGCGTGTCAGAGCCAGGCGCCCGCTGTGTTCCTGTAAAAGATGCATCGCTTCGTATTTCTTCAGAACCCCGCCGTATACGGCATGGATCTCCTTTCCAAACTTCTCCTCAAACTCCGTCGTCGAGATCCCTTGTGTCATTCGAAGGCCGAGAAACATAAATTCTTCCATGGCATCCTGCCGGGAAAGAATTTCCTCATCCTCACGGATCTTTTCCAGTGCTCCGCACGCTTTCAGATACAAAGATCGATCTGCCGTGTTCGTCCACCGGCGGTTTCCGAATAACGATGCCGCGGAAGGCCCGAACCCCAGATAATCCGTCCTTTTCCAGTAGCCGATATTGTGGCGGCATGCGAAGCCCGGCTTTGCATAATTGGAAATCTCATACTGGAAAAAGCCGTATTCTGCGAGGATTTCCGCCGTTCTGGCATACATTTCGCGTTCTGTGTCCTCATCCGGCAGATCCAGTTTCTGCTCCGCAAACGGGGTTCCCGGCTCCACGATCAGGCTGTAGGCGGAAATGTGCTCCGGAGAAAGCTCCGCGATCGTCCGAAGACTCTCTTCCCATTTCTCTTCACTCTGCTCCGGCAGACCTGACATCAGATCCACGTTGATATTCGCAAACCCGGCATCCCGTGCCAGTGCAAAACTCTCCTGAAATTCCGCAAACGTGTGGATTCTTCCCAGCCGTTTCAGCTCCTCATCGTGAACCGACTGACAGCCGATACTGATCCGGTTGAAGCCGCTCTTCCTGTAACATTTCAGTTTTTCCGCATCCAGCGTTCCCGGATTGGCCTCCAGCGTAATCTCAGCATCCTCTGAAAAAACGTACTTGCTCCGCAGTTTTTCCATCACACGGGCGAGCATTCCGGCATCCACTGCGGATGGTGTTCCGCCGCCGAAAAAGACGGAAATCACTTCACTTTCTGCCGTCTCTTCCGCTGCATCGATTTCTGCCAGCAGAGCCTCTTCATACTCCTTCTGCATTGCTTTCGTGCCCGGTCCCGAGACAAATCACAGTAGGCGCATTTCCGGATGCAGAACGGGATATGCACATAGAGTTCCAGTGGTTTCTTTTTTTATTCATTCTGCTTTTCCTCCGTACGATCGAAAGACCGGCCCCTGCGCTCCCGCAACAGCAGGCGGCGCCGACAGGCCGGTCTCATTTTTATTTCTTAATTTTCATCCAGTTTCAGTACGCTCATAAAGGCTTTCTGCGGAATCTCCACGTTTCCTACCTGGCGCATCCGCTTCTTACCTTCCTTCTGCTTCTCCAGCAGCTTCTTCTTTCGGGAAATATCGCCGCCGTAGCACTTGGCGAGGACGTCTTTGCGCATCGCGCGGACGGTTTCTCTGGCGATAATCTTCGATCCGACAGCCGCCTGGATCGGGATTTCGAAGAGCTGCCGCGGAATCTCTTCTTTGAGCTTCTCGCACATCTTTCTTCCGCGCTCGTAGGCAGATCCCTCGAATACGATGAAGGACAGCGCATCCACTTCTTCTTTATTGACGAGGATATCGAGTTTTACAAGCTCGCTTCTCTCATAGCCGAGCAGCTCGTAGTCGAATGACGCGTAACCTTTGGAGCGGGATTTTAAAGCATCAAAGAAATCGTAGATAATCTCATTCAGCGGGAGATGGTAATGAAGCATCGCACGCGTCGTCTCCATGTATTCCATTCCCTGATACTGGCCTCGTCTCTGCTGGCAGAGCTCCATGATCGGTCCGATGTAGTCGGTCGTCACCATAATCTCTGCTTTTACCAGCGGCTCTTCCATATAATCAATCTCGGACGGGTCCGGCAGATTCGACGGGTTGGTCAGGTCAATGACGGTTCCGTCGGTTTTGTGAACCTTATAGATAACGCTCGGTGCGGTCGTCACGAGATCCAGCTTGTACTCACGCTCCAGGCGCTCCTGAATAATTTCCAGGTGAAGCAGTCCAAGGAAACCGCAGCGGAAGCCAAAGCCCAGTGCTGCCGATGTCTCCGGCTCGTAGAAGAGGGATGCATCGTTTAACTGCAGTTTTTCCAGCGCGTCGCGCAGATCGCCGTACTGTGCGCCGTCGGCCGGGTACATGCCGCAGTATACCATCGGGTTGACTTTTTTGTAGCCCGGCAGTGCTTCTGCACACGGACGGTCGGCATCGGTCACGGTATCACCCACGCGGGTGTCGCGCACGTTTTTGATGCTGGCGGTGATATAGCCTACCATTCCGGCGGAGAGCTCGTCGCACGGGATCAGACGGCCTGCGCCGAAGTAGCCGACCTCGACAACTTCCTCGACAGCGCCTGTCGCCATCATGCGGATTCTCGTTCCTTTTTTCACGCTTCCTTCCATCACACGGCAGGAAATGATGACGCCGCGGTATGCATCGTAGACGGAGTCGAAAATCAGTGCTTTTAACGGTTCCGTCGGATCACCTTCCGGTGCCGGAATTTTCTGTACGATCTGTTCGAGCACCTCATCCACGTTCAGGCCGGTTTTTGCGGAAATCCGCGGAGCATCCTGCGCTTCCAGTCCGATGACATCCTCGATCTCTGCAATTACACGGTCCGGCTCGGCGCTTGGAAGGTCTACTTTGTTGATGACTGGGAACACATCCAGGTCATGGTCAAGGGCGAGGTAGACGTTGGCAAGGGTCTGCGCCTCGATACCCTGCGATGCATCGACAACGAGCAGCGCGCCGTCGCATGCGGCAAGGCTTCGGGAAACCTCATAGTTGAAGTCAACATGCCCGGGGTGTCAATCATGTTTAAAATGTACTCCTCGCCGTCGGCCGCTTTGTATACGGTACGGACTGCCTGTGCCTTGATCGTGATGCCGCGCTCACGCTCCAGATCCATATTGTCCAGCACCTGATCCTGCATCTCACGCTCGGTCAAAAGGCCTGTTTTCTGAATAATACGGTCCGCAAGGGTTGATTTTCCATGGTCGATATGGGCAATAATACAAAATTACGAATTTTACTCTGATCTATTCCTGACTAAGTTTTTTCCTCCTGCTTTTTCACGGGTTAAATATCAATTTTATCTCATGTCTATTTTGTATGATACGAAATTCCACTCAAAAAAGCAAGATAAATTTATCCGCCTGATGCCGGACTTTTGCCCGACAGAACCTTATGCAGGATATCCGCAAACGGCCCCATTGCATTTTTCACCTCCTCGACCGTATTCGTCTGCGCACCAACCTCGAGAAGAACAGATCTCGGGCGGAGATGGAGGTTGTAGCGGTAGCCTTTTAAATAGATACAGCGCGAAAAGCCGGGATAATACTGTTTTGCCTCATACTCCATCTGAAAGGAAAATGCAAGGTTTTCCGCCTGATACGGATTGGGCAGGCTTGTCAGTTCGCCGCTTTCTTTCGTGCGGGAAAGGCCGTTGAAAAACATGATCTGCGCGGTCGGCTTTCCGTTGATTTCTGTCACAAGACGTTTTGAACCATTGACCCCGTCCCGGTGCAGGTCGATCACGACCTGAATGGACGGGTGTTCTTCCAGCGCCGCTGCGATGACCGGCTCCGCGTAGTTGTAGGCGCGGCTCCGCTCGAGACAGCCTTCTTTCATGTCAAATGCCTCTGTAATATGAAGCACTTCGTATCCGTACTGCTTTTCCAGAAGCTCCTGCAGATCATCACCGAGGCCGATTACCGTGTCCGCTCTTTCTCCCGGACGGGAATCGGCGAAGGTTTCCTGCGAATGGGTATGATAGATCAGAATCTGCGGGCCTTCGGCATTTTCCGGCAGGGTCAGGTCTTTTCCGAGCAGGGTGCTGCCGTCGATCTCGCCCGGCAGGACCGAAGTGTTGGGATCGACAACGAAGAAGCGGTTCAGGAGCGCCTGCGGGTCAGCAAGAAGGTCAGGTGAAATTGTCTCCTGAATCGTGTCGGCCTCCGGGTAGAGAATCTCACGCGGTGCGCCGCCGGTTTCGATGGTCTCCTCCGGGACAGACTGCGGCGCTTCGGGTTCTGCCGTTGATGCCGACTCTCCGGCTGCCGGTTCTGTGATTCCTGTTTCCGTCTGCTCCGGCTCCGTGATTTCCATTCCATCTTTTTGAGTTTCATCTTTTTGAGTTCCATCCTTTTGATCTTCCTCAGTTCCCTGCTCCTTCGATTCTGTCTGCCCTCTTTCTGCTCCCGGTCCCGGAAACGAATCCTGCTTCGCCGTATCCGTTTCCGCTGTTTCTGTCCCGGCAGACAGCGTATTTTCTGCCGTGCTTCCCTCCCGAAGCGCCGGTATCTGATCCCGCACTGCCGCGAGGAGATTTTCCATCCATCCCCTTCCGTCCTCTTTTCCGTCATAAAAAAGAAGCGGCATCATCACATCCACGGATAACTGCTCCGCCTGTGCTGCCGCCCGCTGCAGCAGAACTTTCCCCTCTAAGAAATGATTTTTCCGGAGAACCGCTGCACTGCGGAACAGCAGTATACTGCAGGACAGGAAAAGACATCCCCATCCGAACCATCGTCCATTTCGCCTGGCATTCCACATATTATCACCATATTCATGATATGTTACAGTTCCCCGGAAAATGCCTGATTCATACCTGCCGCAAGAACTCCGGCCAGGCGGCGGACCATCTCGTCGATCTCTTTTGTCGTCACGTAAAGGCTTTCGAGCGCCGGTGAAATGACTTCTCCCAGAAATTCATCCATCTCGGACTCCTCCAGCGATTCCAGAACGCCTGCGACGGCATCGTGGACGATCGTTCCTGCCCCTACAACGGTCGGCACACCGATTCCGATGACCGGCACGCCGAGCGTCTCCTGATTTAAGGCATTGCGGTGGTTTCCGACGCCCGAGCCCGGCCAGATTCCGGTGTCGGCAAGCTGGATCGTACAGTTCAGCCGGTGAATACTGCATGCGGCAAGGGCATCCACGGCGAGAATCACATCTGGATGGGTCTGTTCTGCCGTTCCGCGCAGGATTTCCACTGCCTCCATGCCCGTCTGTGCCATAACGCCGGGAGCAAGGGCACTCACTTCCCGGCCCTTCTTTCCGTAGGTGCGCACCAGATGGCGCGTAACGTTAAGCTGCTCCACCGTCTCCGGCCCGAGCGCATCCGGCGTGATGCCGCGGTTGCCGAGGCCGGCCACAAGAACGGATCCGCACGCTTCCGGCACCATTTCCATCAGACAGTGGGAAAACTCCTCCGCCGCTTTCCGGCTCTCCTCCTCGTCTGCCGTCAAAAGCAGCGGCGCTTCGATCGTCACATACGTCCCTTTCGGCTTTCCCATCATTTTTGCACCCTGCTCCGATGTGATTTTCACAATGGTTGTCTGAATTTCCGCCTTTCTTTTCTTCTTCTCAATCTCGACCCCGGAGATCTCCACATGGTCCCTCTCAAATTTTTCCTGATTCTCCATCGCCAGGTCTGTCCGCATCCTATACTTTCCTATCATACTTTTCTCCTTCTCCTGTATTTTTGTTGTAGTTTTTTGCAATTTTTCCAAAAATATGTATTGACAAACCATGCGAAATATTATAGGATAATAAAGCATGTTTCAGTGGAGCGCCCGTGTCTGTTCCATTGAATAACATCCCTTAAATCACATTAATTTTAAAAATATTGGAGGTGTACAGTTTGGCTAACATTAAATCCGCAAAGAAAAGAATCCTGGTAAATCAGACAAAGGCAGACCGCAACAAAGCAATCCGTTCTGCAGTTAAGACTTCTATGAAAAAAGTAGATGCTGCTGTTGCTGCAAACGATAAAGAGGCTGCTGCTGCTGCATTAGTAAATGCGATCTCTACCATCGACAAGGCTGCTTCTAAAGGCGTTTATCATAAAAACAACGCTGCCAGAAAAGTATCCAATCTGAGCAAAGCTGTAAACTCAATCGCATAATAAAGATATAAACCAAAGAGAACTTAGTCATACCGTCATGTGGCTGGGTTCTTTTTTTATGCTTACCAAAAGAGTGCGCCGCGACAGATCTTTTGATAAACACAGAACAAGGCGTACCGGTACAGGAAAACTGGCCGATACGCCTTGTTCTTTTTAGAAAACTCTGCTCTTACGCCGCCCTGCTGTATTTCGTAATCAGCAGCTCCACGCTCAGCAGATCGGAAATTTTTCCCGTCTTCACGTCCTCTTCCATCTGCACGCAGTCATTGACCGCCGCTTTTAATTCCTCCGCCGCATACTGGCGCGACATGGGAATATAGTTCCGCACAACGAAGCTCTGCAGTCCGCCGTTTTGCGATCGTGCCTGATCGCAATGCTCTGCCAGCAGCTCTTTGACCTGCAGCAGCAGATTGAACTGGCGTGCCAGCAGAAAGAGAATCCGCATCGGCGGCTCCTTTAAAGCCAGCAGATCCTGATACAGATCGAGCGCTTTCCGCTGCTTCTTCTCCGTTACCGCGCGGATCATCTCGAAAATCCGGTTCGTAATCTGCGTTGTGCAGACTGCCTCGATATCCGCCCGCGTGATCACATCTCTTCCCATCGTATAGCTGAGCAGTTTTTCCAGCTCCTGCGAGATATTTCCCATATCCGTGCCCGTCTTTTCCAGAAAATCTTCCATATCCTGGCGCGTGATCTTTTTTCCCTCTTTTTTCATCATGCCGAGTACCCAGGTCATCAGCGTCTTTTCGTCCTGACGAGCAAATTCCACTGCTCTTCCCTGCTTCTGCACCGCCTTGTACATACGGTTCCGCTTATCGACTTCCTCCTCCACGAAGATCAGCACCAGATAATCCGGCAGGGATCCCATGTAGTCTGCCAGCGCGTCGGCTTTGTTTTTGAAAAATCCTGTATTTTCCAGCAGAATCACACGGCGGTCCGCAAAAAACGGCATCGTCTCCGCAAGGTCAATCACTTTGGGAATCTCGGTTCCTTTTCCCTCAAAGCGGGAGAAATTCATCGTGTCGTCCTCCGGCAGCAGTGCGTTTTTCAGCTTGTTTTTATACTGATGCTTCAGATAGGCTTCTTCTCCGTAGAGCAGGTAGGCCTGCTTAAAATTCTGCGTTTTGATATCTTCTAAAATGCTTTTCATTCCATCCTCTTTCTTTTGTTCCGGCAGAAGCACGTTTGCGCAGTGCCGCAGCAGCCGGAGCTTTTGACCATTCAGGAGACGGGAAATTCCACATCCGACCGGTATCCGTGAACCGCCAGGCGGTCACGCTTCAGCTGTACTGTCACGGCTCCATCCACCGGTGTTCCGTAGATATGGCTTTTGCAGGCACGAAGCCGCTCCAGCAGCTCCCGGTGCGGATGGCCGTACCGTCCCGGCCACGCGCAGGAAATCAGGCTGATCTGCGGCTGTATGCGGTTCAGAAATGCCTCGCTCGTTGAATTTCTCGAGCCGTGGTGCGCCACCTTTAAAATCTGGCACCGCTCTGCCGCCCCCAGGACCTCTTCTTCTCCGCTTCCCTCCAGATCTCCCGTCAGAAGTGCGCGGCAGGCACCGCAGGAAAGCTGTAATACAACACTTCCGGCGTTTTCCTCTCCCGTATAGTCTTCGCCCGCTCCCGGATGAAGTACCGATACGGTGAGTTCTCCTGCACGGATCTCGTCTCCCTTTTTTAGATATTCTACCATAATTCCCGCTTTTTGTGCGGCTAAAATAAAAGGATTTTCTTTTTCGCTTCCTTTCATCCACACAGGCAGGAACAGATGGCGGATGCGAAGCGCCGTTTTCTGCTCCCCGATCAGCTCCAGCAGTTCGAGGATTCCGTTCGTGTGATCTGCGTCCGGGTGCGTGACAACAACGGCATCAAGAGCGGCAATGCCGCGCTGTTTCAGATATGGGAGAATCCTTTTTTCCCCGACCGCAGACGCACTGCTGCTCCCGCCGTCATTCAGCATCACAAAACGGCCGCTCTCCACCACCAGCGAATCGCCCTGACCGACGTCCAGCGCTGTAATGGAAAACGTTTCCCGGGGACGGTAAAAAAGCAGAACACAGGCAAAAAACATGGTAATACCAAAGAGCATCCGCTCCCGCTTTCGTGCCTGCGCACCTTTTCGTTTTGCCCCATCCGGATTCATCTCCCGTTTTCGTTTTCGCACATACAGTATCACCAGCAGACCGGTCAGAATGATTCCATATCCTGCCATCTGCCATTTTTCCGGCTGACCGCAGATCCACACATTTCCCGGAATCTGTGCGACCGCCGCTGTCATCTGCCGCAGAAGTGTGAGCAGGAACCGCGTCGGAAGCAGAACAACACTTCCCGCTTTCACGCTTGCCAGTCCCGCCAGAAGCCCCGCAGCACCCGTCAGCAGCACCGCCGTCATGACAGCTCCTGCAAACAGATTCGGCAGAAACGCAAAGAGCGGAATCTCATAAAAATACCACGCCTGCAGCGGGATCATGACAAGCTGCAGGGAAAGGTACACCATCGCAGCCTCTTTTCCTTTCGCCGCAAGCTTTTCCAACCCCGTTTTTTCCCCGCGTCTCTTCCGTTCCGCCTTCTCCCCCGCCAGAACCGGATAAACCCCGGAAATGGCTGTTACTGCTCCAAACGAAAGCCAGAACCCGCTCTGCTCCAGATACGAGGGGTTTTCCGCCAGCATCAGAATTGCCGCAAGAGAGAGCGCACTTAAGGAATCATACGTCCTTCCCACTGCGACAGCTCCCATCCGCACCGCAAACATCACCACTGCACGCACGGTCGCCGTTCCGCTGCCGGTAAACATGCCATACAGCACCATACCGGCGGCCGCTGCCAGAGACGCGGGAGTTTTCGGCAGATGCAGCGCCATCAGCAGCCGTCGGAGTGCCATGCCGAGCAGCATCAGATGCATGCCGGAAACGGAAATCAGGTGCAGCAGACCGCTCTGCTGATACGCCAGATACGTCTCCTCCGTGAGTTCCGACCGTTCCCCGAGCAGCATCGCAGAAAGCACACCTGCCTCCTCCTCCGGCATCATTTCTTTTAAAACGGCACAGCACCGCTCCCGCTCCAGCCGGAGCGCTTCGCCGAGATTCCACCGCCCGACATCCACAACTTCCTCCCGTTCCGAAATCACGTAGAACGCACAGCCTTTTCCCTCATAATATGTTTTCTCATCAAACATCCCCGGATTGCGCGGGCTTTCCGGCTTTTTTACAGTTCCGTACACCCGCACAGCGGCTCCGACCGGCAGATCTCCCCGCTTTGCGAGCAGATAAATTTTCCCTTTGCTTCCCTCCCCACGCAGCACATACCCGTTGTTGCTGCTCTTTTTCTCATACGTTTCAATTGTCCCTGCAATCCACACCTTCCTGCCCTGCTGCGCTTTGTTTTCGTATTTGGGGTCAGAAAAAGGCGTGCCAAGAGGCACGCCCGCAATCCGCAGCAGCACAAGCACCAGCATGAATCCAAGACACGCCAGGCACATGGGCCGTTTTCTCATGTATCTTTTTCCTCCAGATAAGACAGGTCTTCCTCGTAGAACTGATTGAGTTTCATCGTTTCACGGAAGGTTACATCGCTCTCTCCGTTGATGGAAAACTGCACCTTATCCACCTTACAGTTCGCCGTGATGGAATCCACCACCGCGTAAATCGGAATCTGCTCCGCCACACTCGAAAGCGCAGAATCCTTAAAAGATTTGTCAAAATTCACATAGGCAATCCGATCGGATGTCGTGACACTTAAGACATTCATCGTATCCGGCAGCACTGCATAGTGGCCGTCTTCTTTCGGTCCCTTCATCAGCTGCTCCACCACGACACGTTCCAGCGGAATGTTCGTGCTGTACGGCACCCGCCGCGTCTCTTTCACAAGATGATCGCCTGCTTCATTTGCAAAATACAGTGTCAGCGTCGCATACTGATACTGATAAATTTCCCTTCCGGAATTTTCCAGAAAGCTGTCCGCCGTCATCGTTCCGATCTCGCGTCCTTTGGAATCCTTTAACGGATCCCCGTCGATCAGAAGCGTCACGCGCTCCACCTCCGGAACCTGCACAAAGGTACGCACCAGTCCTGCACGCACCAAAACCTCCTGCGGCCGCGCAAGCTCTCCGTACTCTCCACTTAAGTTCAGCGTAAGGAGCCCGTTCTCCAGCGTATACGTCTTGATGGAAATCCCATTGGAAAGAAGTGCCTGGTTTCCGTCCTTGGCAGGTTTCTCCTGCAGCGCGTCAACCAGCTCCTTGATCAGTTTCTGATCCGTTCCTTCTTTTGGTTCATACGGCTCCTGCACCAGTGTTGTGCCGGTTTTGTCCAGGCAGTACAGGTGATACGCCGACTCCTTCTGGCTCTTCTGCCACTGCCCGCAGCCGCTAAGAAGCAGCACGCCGGCCAGCAGTACGCCAAGTATCCGTTTCATGTGCGCCACCTCCTACATCACGTAATTCAGAGGAATCCGCACGGAAAATGTCGTTCCCTCGTTTTCTTTGCTGTATACACGGATCGCTCCCCGGTGCATGACAATCGCGCTCCGCGCAATCGCAAGGCCAAGGCCGGTTCCGCCGATTTCCCGCGAGTGGGACTTGTCCACGCGGTAGAAACGCTCGAAGATATGCGCAATCGACTCCTCCGGGATGCCGATGCCGGAGTCTGCCACCGTCACGTAGAAATATTTGTGATCCGCATTTAAGGATACACGCACCCATCCATTCTCGTTGTTGTATTTGATGCCGTTTTCGATCAGGTTCGAGAACGCCAGCGAGAGCTTCGTCGCATCCACCTCCGCATTGACCGGGCGGAAGCTGTCGAGAATGAGCTCCACATTTTTCTGTGCGGCAATCGGATGAAGCCGCTTCAGCAGCTGCTCTAACAGCTCGTTGATATTGACCTGGGTGATATTGAGGTCTGCCACCTTTTTATCCATCTTGACCAGCGACAAAAGGTCGGTAATAATCTGGTTTTCGCGGTCGATCTCCGAGGTAATATCCTGCATGAACTCCTGATAAAGTTCCACCGGAACGCCCTCCTGCCCGTTCAGCGAATCCGCCAGAACCTTCATGGACGCAAGCGGCGTCTTTAACTCATGCGAGACGTTCGAAACAAATTCCTGGCGGGAATCGTCGAGCGTGCGGACGCGGGTCAGCATCTTGTTGAATGCGTCCGTGATCAGCTCTGTCTCGAGGTAATCCGGAACAGAAATGCTTTCGTCGAGATAGCCGTCGGTGATGTCCTCGATGGAACGGGTGACCTTCTGGAACGGCTTCATCAGAATGCCCGCGAGCAGATAGCCAAAAACCAGCACGAGAAGCGCAATGATCGAAAGAATCGTCATTCCCTTCGTCTCCAGAATTTTCATATTCGCACGGATCTCATCCGTCGAAATGCTGACGAGCATAACGCCGAGCGTCTCCTTCGTCTCGGTATTCTGAATCCGCACCGTCATTTCCAGATAGCTGTTTTTCCGGTCGTACTGGCTCGTCTCCTTGCCCTGAAAGCTCTGGATGACCTCCTGCGAGATAATCGTCTTTCCGCGGTCCATATCGTACGTATCTTTGATGACGCGGAAATCCTGGTCGATAATCAGGATTCTGCCGCCGTAGATATTTGTCAGCATACTGAGCTGTCCGTTGATGACATCCGATCCAGGATCTTCCATGTAATTCTGCTGGATGAGCTGGTTGCAGATAATATCGCACTGATTTTTTACGGTAATGCTGCGCACCGATACCGCACGGTCCTCATAGCTGTTTACGATGCTCTTCTCAAGGATCACACACGGTACAATGCCGATGATCACAAGAATCACCGTGATGCGGAAGCGCAGACTCCGCAGAAACTTCCATTTTTCTTTGTTTTTAAGCCTGGAAATAGTAACCAACTCCCCACTTTGTGTGAACGTACTTCGGTTCACTTGGATTTTTCTCAATCTTTTCGCGCAGACGGCGGATATGTACATCTACGGTGCGCACGTCGCCCGGGTACTCATAGCCCCAGACAATATTCAGCAGGTTCTCTCTGCTGTACACCTTGTTCGGATTGAAGACGAGAAGCTCGAGCACATCGAACTCCTTCGCAGTCAGATTGATCTCGCGGTCTCCGATGAAGACTCTTCTGCTCTCGCAGTCGATCCGCAGGTCTTTCACCTGTACGACTTTTGCTTTCTCTTCTTTTGGCTCCTGGCGGGCCGCACGGCGCATGATGGCCTTGATGCGTGCTTTTACTTCCAGAATGTTGAACGGCTTTGTGATGTAATCATCTGCGCCGTATTCCAGTCCCAGGATTTTGTCCATGTCCTCGCCCTTTGCGGTCAGCATAACGATCGGAACGTTGGAAAATTCACGGATCTGCTGGCAGACGGACAATCCGTCCAGCTTTGGCAGCATCAGATCCAGAAGGATCATATCGTATTCTTTTTCTTTTGCCATGGAGAGTGCTTCCTCGCCGTCGTATGCGCAGTCAACCTCCATGCCGTCCTGCTCCAGGCTGAAGCGGATTCCTTTTACGATCAGTTTTTCATCATCAACTACAAGAACTTTCTTTGCCATTTCTTCTCCTTCTTGTTCTAAACCTCGATAGAACCCCTTATCTTTTCAAACATCTTTCCCTTGATGCCCTCAATGTTCATAATCTCCTCAATCGAACCAAACGGGCCGTTTGCTTCGCGGTAGGCGATGATGGCATCCGCACGGCTCTCTCCGATGCCGGAGAGTGTCATCAGTTCTTCTTTTCCGGCCGTGTTCAGGTTGACTTTGCCGGAACCGGAAGCCTGCTCCGTGCCGCCCGTATTCTGCTGCGGCGTTTCCGTGATTTCCATGTTTTCTGCCTCCTCGCGCGTCCAGACGGTGATCTGCTCTCCGTCTTCGATTTTCCGTGCAAGATTGAGGATTTTTTCTTCAGCATCCGGCAGAAATCCGCCTGCCGCTTCCACAGCCTGCACTACGCGGCTTCCGCCCGGCAGCGTGTAGACACCGGGGGAAGCGACCGCACCGCAGATATAAACCTGCACTGTTTCTTCCGGTGCTGCCTCCTGTGCCTCACGTTTTTCCGGAATGCCTGTGGTTTCTCCGGCGCTTTTTTCGGAAACCGTCTGCTCCTCATCCACTTCCTTCTGATTCCCGAAAACGGTTTCCGCCGTGCTCCCGCCTGTGCTATCTGACAGTTTGTATTCTGTATCCCTGTGGTTGCATCCGCAGAGCAAAAAAACCAGCATCGCCGCCAGTATTTTTGCATGTTTTCTGCCTCTGTCCTGCTGTTTTTTCAATTTCATGCTGTGTACTCCCTTCCGCTTCGCATCTGACGCGCAAGGGTCCCTTGTGTACGCATAACTACGTTTCTATTGTATCGAAGAAACCATAAAAATACAAGTAGAAATCTTAATCGTTATTCCCACTGAAACACTACAATTCCCACAACGGCGATCGCCATGCCGATCAGTTTTCGCACGGTGAAATCCGTTTTTTTCCATCCGAAAAGGCCGAACAGTTCAATCAGCCACGCCGCTGCGAGCTGGGAAATGACGATCAGCATCGCCGCCTTCGCCGGGCCGAGCCCTGCCATACTCCAGATAACCGTGATCGTGATAAACGCGCCAATTGCCCCGCCGAGCAGCAGATACCACGGCTTTACGCGGAACAGATCCCCGATGGGCTCCCTCCCGGTGATGCACCATGCCGCAAGACAGACGGCAAACGCACTGATCTGCACCCAGCCGGCCGCCAGCCATGTACTCGTCTGTTTCGTCACCTCTGTGTTGAAAACGCCCTGAATACTCATCAGTGCGCCGGAAAGCAGCGCTGTTAAAATTCCCGCCATTGATTTTTCCTCCTGCTGTTTTTTTTATGTACTCTCGGAGTCTTTCTGTGCTTGATTTTGTGAGAAGATTTTTTGTCAGTTGTGCCCAAATTTCTGAGGCGTACGCGGTGCGTACGTTGATGAAATTTGGGTGCAGCTGGCGGAAAATCGGCCGTAAAAGCAAGTGCAGAAAAGGCTCCGAGAGTACATTTTTATACTATTTCCTTTTTTTCCCCGGTTTTTATACAGAACCGAGGGACAGCAGGAAAACAGCCGACCGGTC
>ENA-OQIX01000040-OQIX01000040.1-human-gut-metagenome-genome-assembly--contig:-NODE-40-length-20873-cov-2.671455_pt1 | contig 20873 bp, 19 predicted proteins | sample MGYA00242591_ERZ504756 | MGnify/ENA primary metagenome ERZ504756 (study PRJEB26092, sample SAMD00036369) | human gut metagenome | host: Homo sapiens | study: EMG produced TPA metagenomics assembly of...
GAGCACGCTTCCCCCTTGCATCCTCCGGCGTTTTCGTTTTATCATAGAGAAAGCGAAACGCCCCAAGGAGGAAACCATGCGCTATTTGTTTTTACTGAATCCCGCTGCGGGCAAGCAGGACTGCACTGCCCAGCTCATCCCGCAGATCAGAGCCGCTGCCGCCCGGGCCGGGTGGAGCGCGGCGGATTATACCATCCACACCACCGAATATGCGGGCCACGCCCGGGAGCTGGCCCGTGCCGCAGCCCAGGAGGCAGCGCAGGCAGGGGACAGCCTGCGCATCTGGACAGCGGGCGGCGACGGCACCTTCATGGAAGCCATGACCGGCGTGCAGGGCTTTTCCAACGCCGCCGTGGGCTGCCTGCCCTACGGCAGCGGCAACGACTTCCTGCGCACCTACGGCACCCGGGCAGAGTTCACCGACCTCGATGCCCAGCTGGCGGGAGGGGAAGTGACCATCGACCTGTTGGAGACCAGTCTGGGCCTGTCCGCCACCATCTGCGCGGCGGGTCTGGACGCGCAGGTGGCCTACGGCATCCCCAAGTTCCGGCGGATCCCCCTGTGCGGCGGTGAGGTGTCCTACCTGCTCTCCATCGTGGAGCAGCTCTGCGGCCACATCGGCCGCAGGGTCACCTTTACCATCGATGACGAGGAACTGACCGTGGACTGCCTGATGTGTGCCATCTGCAATGGCCGGGCCTATGGCGGCGGCTTCCTTGCCGCCCCCGAGGCCGACCCCGCTGACGGCTGGCTGGACGTGATGATCGTCCGCAGGGTGGGGCGGCTGACCATTGCCAAGCTGCTGGGAATGTACAAGAGCGGCCGGCATTTTGTGAACGGCCAGCTCACCGAGGAAGCAAAGCCCTACTTCCTCTACCGCCGTGCCCGGCGGGTGGCGCTGCGCCCCGCCGATGGCCGCGGCCCTATCGTTGCCACCGCCGACGGCGAGTGCGCCCCCTGTGATGCAGTGGAGGCTGTTCTGCGCCCCCTGAGCGGCCGCATCCTCCTGCCCGCCCCGGCGTATGAGCGGTTTGTGGCGAAAAGGAGCAGTGTGGACGTAAAATAAGAAGATGTTTGGATGAAAAAGAGCAGTCTCTCCGGAAAAGAGAACTGCTCTTTTTCGATGTAAGGATACTTTTTTGGGTGGTCACAAATTGTTCAAAAAGAAAAATCAAAAAGGTCTTGATTTTTCAGTTCAAGATGAGTACAATACACTTAGCACTCAGAGAAATGGAGTGCTAAAGAACCGAAGAGCCGACATGAGGCCCTTTGGACACAGCAAAGTTTTAAATTATATTTTTACTATAGGAGGGCAAGAACTATGAAGATCATTCCTCTTGCAGACCGTGTTGTTATCAAGGCCGTTGAAGTCGAGGAGACCACCAAGGGCGGCCTCATCCTGACCGGCAGCGCCAAGGAGAAGCCCCAGGTGGCTGAGGTCGTGGCTGTTGGCCCCGGCGGCATCGTGGACGGCAACGAAGTCAAGATGACCGTGAAGGTTGGCGATAAGGTCCTGACCAGCAAGTACTCCGGTACTGAGGTCAAGGTGGACGGCGAGGAGTGCACCATCGTGCGTCAGGGCGATATCCTGGCCATCGTGGAGTAAGTTTCCCCTCTGAAATTGAAATTTGAGCTTTGAAGGAGCGATTTGATTATGGCAAAACAGATCAAGCAGGGCGAGGATGCCCGCAAGGCACTGTGTGCCGGTATTGATACCCTGGCAAATACCGTGAAGATCACCCTGGGCCCCAAGGGCCGCAACGTGGTGCTGGGCAAGAAGTTCGGCGCACCCGTCATCACCAACGACGGCGTGACCATTGCCAAGGAGATCGAGCTGAAGGACGAGTTCGAGAACATGGGCGCACAGCTGGTGCGTGAGGTCGCAACCAAGACCAACGATGCCGCAGGCGACGGCACCACTACCGCAACCGTTCTGGCACAGGCCATGGTCACCGAGGGCATGAAGAACGTTACCGCCGGTGCCAACCCCATGGATATCCGTCGCGGCATGAGCAAGGCTGTTGCCAAGGCCGTTGAGACCATCAAGGCCCACAGCCAGAAGGTCAAGGACAGCAACGATATCGCCCGCGTCGGCACCATTTCTGCCGGTGACCCCGAGATCGGCCGCCTGATCGCCGAGGCCATGGAGAAGGTTACCTCCGACGGTGTCATCACCATCGAGGAGAACAAGACCACCGCCGAGACCTACAACGAGATCGTGGAAGGCATGCAGTTTGACCGCGGCTACCTGACCCCCTATATGGTCACCGATACCGACAAGATGGAGGCTGTTCTGGACAACGCCGCCATCCTGATCACCGATAAGAAAGATCAGCGTCATCCAGGATCTGGTCCCCCTGCTGGAGCAGGTCATGCAGAACGGCATGAAGCTGCTGATCGTGGCTGAGGACATCGAGGGCGAGGCTCTGTCCACCCTGATTGTCAACCGCCTGCGCGGCACCCTGAACGTCTGCGCTGTCAAGGCTCCCGGCTTTGGCGACCGCCGCAAGGAGATGCTGCAGGATATCGCTACCCTGACCGGCGGCACCGTTGTGTCCGCTGATCTGGGCTATGAGCTGAAGGACGCTACCGTCCAGATGCTGGGCCATGCCCGTCAGGTCAAGGTGACCAAGGAGAACACCACCATCGTGGGTGGCGCAGGCGATAAGGATGCCATTGCAGCCCGCATTGCACAGATCCGCAACCAGATCGAGGCTTCCACCAGCGATTTCGACCGTGAGAAGCTGCAGGAGCGCCTGGCAAAGCTGGCCGGCGGCGTTGCAGTCATCAAGGTCGGTGCTGCTACCGAGGTCGAGATGAAGGATAAGAAGCTGCGCATCGAGGACGCTCTGAACGCAACCAAGGCTGCCGTTCAGGAAGGCGTTGTCGCTGGCGGCGGCACCGCTCCCATCAACGCCATCCCCGCTGTGCGCGCCCTGTGCGACACGCTGGAAGGCGACGAGCGCACCGGTGCCAAGATCGTCCTGAAGGCTCTGGAGGCACCTCTGCGCCAGATCGCCAAGAACGCCGGTCTGGAGGGCAGCGTCATCATCGACAAGATCGTCTCTGCCAACAAGCCCAACTATGGCTTCGACGCTCAGAACGAGGTCTTTGTTGAGGATATGATCGCCGCCGGTATCGTTGACCCCACCAAGGTCACCCGTTCCGCTCTGGAGAACGCAGCATCCGTCGCTGAGATGGTGCTGACCACCGAGAGCCTGGTCGCTGACCTGCCCGAGCCCCCCGCTGCTCCCGCAGCCGGTGGTGACATGGGCGGCATGGGCGGCATGTACTAATAACTGCCTAAAAACCGCATGAATCCTTGATTTTTTGGAGCGCGCAAAAGCGGATTTACGCCAAACTTACGCCACTTACGCCAAAAATCAAAGCGCATTATAGGGTAACAAAATCGACACTCGCTGAAAAGCGGGTGCCGATTTTTTTGTCTAGGGGATTTGAAGAAAGAGCGATTCGCTGGTAGGACTCTGTGCCGGGCAGAGCGTCAGCGAATTTTTCTGCGTGATGGCATATTGACAAAATTCAATCACGCGAGTATAATGATGATGGAAGAATGCAAAAATACCATCATGTTCAAAAGGAGTGAACTGAATGAACCTGAGCGTGTCCGATGTTGAGAACTATCTTGAAGCCGTGAAATGTGCGGTGAAAGCACACCGCTACAGGCTGGATATGAATGCTAAACGCCCGGATAATCGAAAACTCTTTGATACGTATCTGCTTACCATGAGGGATGCAGAAAACATCATTCTGAATCTGAACGTAATGGACTTCTCAGACGCAGTTCCGAATGAACACGCTGGCTTTGAACATGAGACACTCTATATCTTTGGAAAAGAAGTTCTGTTGATCGAACGATACGGAACAGCGGAAAAGCTGGTGCCGCTTTACATCAAGTTCAACAAGCTGGACAACGAATTCGTCATCGTGATCTCATTCCACGAGCAACGCCATCCGCTGACTTACTACTTCAAATAAATGAGCACAAAAGAAGGAGAGGACACTATGCGCGAACGAAAGGACTTCTGCACAGAATGCCGCAGAGAAACGAGCTACACCCTGAGGAAAATCAAAATCAACCAGACTATCCGGGAAAAGGAATATACTTTTGAAATCACGGCTGCTTTCTGCAACGAATGCGGCGGCGAAATGGGGATTCCCGGCCTGATGGACTACAACGTAAAGGAAATGGATGAGCAGTACCGCAAAGCGGAGGAGATCATCACGGTGGAGGACATCGAACGCCTGATGAAACTCTACAACATCGGCAAAGCACCGTTGTCGTTGGCACTGGGCTTTGGGGAAGTGACCATCACCCGTTATCTTGCCGGGCAGGTGCCGTCCAAAGAGTACTCGGATATCATGTTGCACGCATTGGCATCGGCTTCCTATATGAAGGAACTGCTGGACCAAAACCGTGAGAAGATCGGAGAGACCGCCTACAAAAAGGCCTACACGGCTGCAACGCAACTGGAAAACCTCTATGTGGCTGTCCCGGTGGAACTGCTGGCGGTGATCGCCTATATCTTCTCAGCGCTGCATGAGGTGACACCGCTGACCCTGCAAAAGCTTTTGTATTATATTCAGGGCAACTATGCGGCGATTTATGACAAACCGCTGTTTGATGCTCCTTGTGAAGCGTGGGTGCATGGCCCGGTGTATCGCAATGTCTATAATCTGTTCCGAGATTTTAAGTACAACCCCATTGATGATGACCGCTTTGTTCCGTTGAAGGAGAGTGCGCTGCCGCTCACCCCGGAGGCCAAAGAGGTGGTAGACCGGGTGCTGGATACCTTTGGTATGTACAGCGGAAAGGTTCTGGAAAGCATCACCCACAAAGAAGCCCCTTGGCTGGATGCCCGGAGGGGTTTTCTGCCGGACGAAACTTCTCATGCGGAGATTTCGCTGGATGCGATGAAGGCGTACTTCAAAAAGGTGGATGAGAAGTATAATATTCGGACAGAGGATGGACTGCGGAAGTATATCGGCAAAATGTTATAATAAGTCGGACTATGCACAACGGCAGGTTAATTTATTATGAACAGCATTGATTACTTGGTAAAAAGTGCTATAATTAAAGTGCCCCATACGAAAGGTATGGGGGAAGGAGATTGTTGTCAACTCTCCTGCTAGAATATTCTCGAGAATATTTAGCAGCACAGTTGACACGGTTGTTGATGCTGATGTAGCAAATGCTAGAATCAGACTGATTGATGAAATCACGACAATCGCCTCCCAGTCAATTATACCATAATTGATGATTGCGCTAACAGAATAGCTGGGAACTCTGAAAATCCTTTATGGTAATAGGGGTACCACGTCAAACGTATATCCATCGGCTTAGAGACGCTATTCCTCGTGCCGATGGATATTGCATTTTAGGGGTATTAAAGCAATGGATGCTTGGTTAAGTGATAAGAAGACAATTCAAAGAAGCAAGCGATATTATGCACATTTTGATGTGCGAACAGATATCGGTCGCATGAAAGATTATGTTTCAAATCCAAAAGCAGTTGCAGCGCATGGATTTTATCCATTTATCCATTATGAGATGGATATGAGCAAGTTTAAAAGAGGAAAAGGAGTAGTTCCTAAAAAACGTGATATTTGCTATGCAGCACATATTGATCGGTGCATTTATCAGTATTACAGTCACATTTTGAATGAGAAATATAACGAGCGAACGACTTGTGATGGGATTTCTAATGTTGCGGTTGCCTATCGAACAAATTTAAGAAAGAGCAATATTCAATTTTCCAAAGCGGCCTACGATTTTATCCGTAAGACAGAAAACTGCTATGTGATGATTGGCGATTTTACGCATTTCTTTGATAACTTAGACCATGCTTATTTGAAGAAGCAATGGTGCTCGTTATTGGAATGCGAAAGATTACCAAAGGATCATTATAATGTGTTTAAGAATATCACGTCATTTAGTCAATGGGAACTGACGGACTTGTTGGCTATAAATGAACTGAAAGACAACAAAGCAGGTCATCGCGCACTCAATAAACAATCAAGAGTATTAACAGCGGAACAATATAAAAACAATCGTTCTCACATACAGCCAAATATGAACCATTACGGGATACCACAAGGATCACCTATTAGTGGAATGTTGGCGAACCTCTATATGCTGGAAGTTGATAAGCAAATCCATGATCTAGTTGAACAATATCACGGATTTTATATGCGGTATAGTGATGATTTTATTGTGATAGTGCCGGATGAACCTAACAATAATGCGCTGAATGTCTTCTCTGAAGTGAGAGCATTTATTGCAAGTGCTCCTAGATTAAAATTGGAGCCGAGCAAAACCCAATATTTTCATTATAAGGAAGAGAAGGTTGAGAATATTGGAAAAGCGATAGACAAAGGTGCAGACGATAGTAAAAAATTTATCAATTTTTTAGGATTTTCGTTTAATGGAACGAAAGTGTTTATCCGCTCTAAAACGACGGCCAAATACTATTACCGGATGCACAGAAAGGCAAAAAATATTGCAAAAACAGGAGGGTATACCAGAAAGGAAATCATATCAATCTTTCTGGTCTGTATACGCTTTATTCTGAACATGGTGCAAAGAGCAAACGAGGAAATTATTTTACCTATATTGAGCATGCTGAAGAAGAGTATGGACAAGATGAAGAAATTCGACATGATTTGAAAAATAATATGGGAAAAATAAGAAAAGTTCTAAAAGGTATTTAATTAGAACTTTTGTATGATAAAACAGCCGCCCAGCGACCTTACGGTCTCGCTGGGCGGCTTATTTTTTGCGTTTCCACAACAGATATTCTTCGTAGCGGTGCATCTCGTTTTGTTCTTCTTCGGTCAGGCGCTGGCGCTGTTTGCGAGCCTCGTCCGAGGGATCGATGTCGGTCAGACCCAGCAGGTAGTCGGCGGAGGTGCCGTAGAGCTTGCAGATGGCAAGCAGCACATTGCTGAAGGGGTAGCTTTTTCCCTGTTCCCACGCACGGATAGACCAAACGGAGATACCAAGCTTGTCCGCAAGGGTCTGCTGTGTGTCATCATTCAGTTTGCGGAGTTCTGCCAATCGTTCCCCAAGCATAGCTTGACCACCTTTCCTTACTACTAGTATATGAATCACTCCTACTTTTGACGAAAAGTGGCTGTACAATACTAGACAAGGCAAAAAGTAGCTGTATAATACTAGTATAAGGCGGAACTAGTACAAAAATGCTACTTCCGCCGCAACGCTAAGGCAAAGCGAGGGAATCCCCGTTGGAACAACTGATCGACTTTCACGCACCGGAAGTGCAGGCGGTGCTGGATACGCTACTAAAAGATAAATCCACCGGTAAAAACATCATCTGGGCCACCGACCCGCCGGAGGAGCTGCAAACGGTAATGTACGAACCGGTGACGGATAGATCTCAGATTACCACCCAGCAGCTCGGGCTGACCCACTACGAGGTGGTGCTGCCCCGGATGATGAAGCAGACCGACACCCAGCAGCAGCGCACCCGCAAAAAGGGCGAAGTGTTCAGCCCCGCATGGGTCTGCAACAAGATGAACAACGCACTGGACGCCGACTGGTTCCGTGGGCTGGGGGCAGAGGAGAGCGCCGGGCAGTTCACGGTGGAGCTGCTCCAAGGCTGGCAGACGGTGGAAACGCCGGTGCAGTTCCCGGTTTGCGGGGGCAGGACCCCGGCATGGGTGCAGTATGTGCAGAGCCGCCGCTTGGAGGTGACCTGCGGCGAAGCCCCCTTTCTGGCGTCCCGGTACGATGCCGCCACCGGCGAGATGATCCCGGTCGCCCGGCGCATTGGCATTCTGGACCGCAAGCTGCGTGTGGTAAGCGAGAACGCTGCCACAGAGGACGAGTGGCACAAATATGCCACCCATGCGGTGCAGTCCACCTACGGCTATGAGTATCAGGGAGATAATCTTTTGCTGGCGCGGGTCAACCTGCTGCTGACCTATGCAGAGCATCTGCAAGCCCGGTGGCAGCGCAAACCCACAAAAGAGGAACTGCAACCCATCGCCAACATCATCAGCTGGAACCTGTGGCAAATGGACGGCTTGCACCTGTCTGTGCCCGGCGGCAAGCCCCAGCCGGAGACAGAACAGCTTGACCTCTTTTCCATGTTCGGGGCGGCAGAGCCGCAGCCGCCCGCGGTATCCTGTAAAGTGAAAAATTGGCGCAAGGGCAGCCATGGAACCGCCCAGAACTTTGAAACCATTCAGGAAGGGAGTACCAGCATGAAGTTTGATTATGTTATCGGAAACCCACCGTATCAGGATGAGATGGAGGGAACGTCGGATAACCCTGTTTATAACTTGTTTATGGATGCCACATATCCTATGGCATCAGTGGTAGAACTTATTACACCCGCCCGATTTTTATTCAACGCTGGTAAAACTCCAAAAACTTGGAATGAAAAAATGTTGAATGACGAACATTTGAAAGTTCTGTACTATGAACAGAATAGCGCAAAGATTTTCAATAACACTGACATAAAGGGCGGCGTAGTTATTACATACCATGACAGAGAAAAAGAATGCGGTGCAATACAAATCTTTACGGCATATCCGCTTTTGAATACAATCATTCAAAAGGTGAAAAAGCAAATAAAGAGTTCTCTTAGTGATATTGTATTTGCTCCAGAAAGCTATAAATTTACTAAACAAATGTATGTAGATCATCCTGAAATCCTGTCAATGACAATGATTTCAAAGGGAAAAGAAGTACCATTGATAAGCAAAGGACACGACTACGATTTGACATCTAACATATTTGATAAGCTATATAATATCGTGTTTTTTGAAACAAAACAAGGCGCAGATGAATGTGTTGAGATATTCGGCAGAAAATCAAATGAACGTGTATGCTTATACGTTAATAGGAAATACATTGCAAAACACCCGAATCTTGATAAATATAAGCTATTCTTCCCTAAAGCTAATGGCTCTGGACGATTTGGTGAAGTTATGACAGATTCAGATATTGGAGAAAAAGGCGTTGGACATACGCAAACGTTTATTAGTATTGGAGCCTTTGATACGAGAGAAGAAGCTAAAAATCTTCAGAAGTATCTAAAGTGTAAACTTGCGCGCGCGTTGCTATATGTTCTAAAAGTAACCCAAGATAACAAAAAGTCTGTTTGGAAATACGTTCCCCTTCAAGATTTTACCGCCCATTCCGACATTGATTGGAGCAAGTCGGTGGCGGAAATCGACCAGCAACTTTACCGCAAGTATGACCTGACCGCGGACGAGATCGAATTTATCGAGACCCATGTAAAGGAGATGGCATAATGGCTGGCATAACTCTGCGCACTGCCCGGCAGGTGGTGCCCATGATCTACGCCTATACCACCCCGGAAATTGCCCGGCACAATGGCTGGACGAAGATCGGCTACACCGAGCAGTCGGTGGACAAACGCCTGAAACAGCAGACCCACACCGCCGATGTGCTGTTCCACGAGGAGTGGCGGGGCAATGCCGTCTACGATGACGGTAGCGGCGAGGTGTTCACTGACCACGATTTCCACGCCTACCTCCGCAAGCTCCGGGTGGAGAACGACCGCAAAAACGAGTGGTTCCATCTGGATGGGCAGCAGTCCCGGCGGTATTTTCAGGATTTCCGCATGAACCGGGGCAGGGTAAAGCTGGATGCTGCCATCCCCTACACCCTGCGGAAGGAGCAGGCAGAGGCCGTGGCACAGACCAAAGCCTATTGCCAGAGCCACCCCGGCGGGGAGTTTTTGTGGAACGCCAAGCCCCGCTTTGGCAAGACCCTCTCCGTCTACGACTTCTGCAAGCAGGTGGATGCACAGACGGTGCTCATCGTCACCAACCGCCCAGCCATCGCCAATAGCTGGTACAGCGACTATGTGCGCTTTCTGGGCAGGGAGTCCGGTTATCTCTTCGTCAGCCATGTGGATGCCCTTGCCGGGCAGCCCCATGTGCTGGACGAGCAGGGCTATCTGGATGCCGCCGCACAGGGCGAGGAACTGTATAAGCGCATTGAGTTCGTCAGCTTGCAGGATATGAAAGGCTCCAAGTACTTCGGCGGCGAGTACGACAAGCTGCGCCACCTGACCGAGCTGAACTGGGATGTGTTGGTCATCGACGAAGCCCATGAGGGCGTGGACACCTACAAGACCGACCTTGCCTTTGACCGTATCCGCCGCCGCTTCACGCTGCACCTGTCCGGCACGCCTTTCAAGGCGCTGGCGAACGACAAGTTTGCCGGGGACGCCATCTTCAACTGGACCTACGCCGACGAGCAGGCAGCCAAGCGGAACTGGCAGGGCGCACCGGGGCAGCAGAACCCCTACCGCCAATCTCCCCATGCTCAACCTCTACACCTACCAGATGTCCGAGATCATCCGGGACGAAATTCAGCAGGGGGTGGAGATCGACGGCGAAACGCAGGAATTTGCCTTTGACCTGAACGAGTTCTTCAAGGTAAAGCCCAACGGCAGCTTTGAACACGAGGCCGAGGTAGACCGCTTTCTGGATGCCATGACCACCCAGAACAAATTTCCGTTTTCCACCCCGGAACTGCGTGCCGAACTGAAGCACACCTTCTGGCTGCTGAACCGGGTGGACAGTGCCAGAGCGCTGGCGAAAAAGCTGCAGGCGCACCCGGTATTCCGGGACTATGAGGTGATCCTTGCCGCCGGTGACGGCAAGCTGGACGACACGGACGAGAACCAGAAAAGCTTTGACCGGGTAAAAGCCGCCATCGCCCACCACGAAAAAAACCATCACCCTGTCGGTGGGGCAGCTGACCACCGGTGTCACCATCCCGGAGTGGTCGGCGGTGCTGATGCTCTCAACCTGAAAAGCCCGGCGCTGTACTATGCAGGCGGCGTTCCGTGCCCAGAACCCCTGCCTTTTCCACGAAAACGGCACCTTCCGCCGCAAAGAGAACGCCTATGTGTTCGATTTTGACCCCGCCCGCACTCTGCTGATCTACGAGCAGTTCGCCAACGACCTTTCACAGGACACCGCCAGCGGCAAGGGCGACACCGAGGAGCGCAAGGCGCACATTCAGAATCTGCTCAACTTCTTCCCGGTCATCGGCGAGGATGAGGAAGGGGAGATGATCCCGCTGGATGCGGAAAAAGTCCTCAGCATCCCCCGGAAGATCAAGTCCAAAGAGGTGGTGCGGATGGGTTTCCAGAGCAATTTTTTGTTCCAGAACATTTCCAACGTATTCAGCGCCCCGCAGGAGGTGCTGGACATTCTGCAAAACTTCCAGCCCATCAGCGAAGCCAAGGCAAAGCCCATCCAGATCACCCCGGATACCGGCGCAGACCTCTCCCTGAACGACAAGGGCGAGGTGGATTTGGACGAGGGCTACGTCATTGGCAAGGCAGCGGATGTGTTCGGGGAGAAGATCTACGAAAGCACCCCGGCGCTGGACACCGCCCTGCAAGACCTGACCGATGCCCCGGCTCCTGCCAAAGAAGAGCATCTGGAACCTCTGAAAAAAAGCATTACCAAGGAGATCATCGCTCCTATGGTGGAGCAGGCAAAGCAGGAGTATGGTCGAGACCTGAAGCTGTCCGACCAGAAGCGGTTTGAGAGCACCGCAAAAGCCAAAATGGACGTGGCGGTGAACAAGGTGGTGGACAACTACCACATCGACCAGAGCCAGCTGGAGACCCAGCGCACCCAGCAGCTGCAAAGCTGCACCACCGCCCAGCAGCGCCAGCAGGTGAACCGGGAGTTTGACGCAAAGCAGCAGCAGAGCACCGCCGCCCTGATGGAGACGCTGCAATCCACCATCCAGCAGACGGCGCAGGAGATGCAGCAGACCATCGTGCGCACCGTGGAGACCAACCAGAAGGAGCAGGAGAAAAAGGGCTACGAGGACACCGTCCGTGACCATCTCCGGGGCTTCTCCCGCACCATCCCGTCCTTCCTCATGGCCTACGGCGACGAGACCGTGACACTGGCAAACTTTGACCGGATCATCCCGGACAAGGTCTTTCAGGAGGTAACCAGCATCACGCTGGAGCAGTTCCGCTTTTTGCGGGACGGCGGGCCGTACATCAACCAAGCCACCGGACAGGAGGAACACTTTGCAGGCCACCTGTTCGACCCGGTGGTGTTTGACGATTCGGTGAAGGAATTCCTGAACCTGAAGGTCAAACTGGCGGATTACTTTGACGAGAGTCGCACCGAGGATATCTTCGACTACATCCCACCCCAGAAAACCAACCAGATCTTTACCCCCAAGTGGGTGGTGAAAAAGATGGTGGACCTGTTGGAGCAGGAAAACCCTGGCTGCTTCGATGACCCCGGCAAGACCTTCCTGGATCCCTACATGAAGTCCGGCCTGTACATTACGGAAATCGTCAAGCGGCTCTACCGCAGCGAGAAGATGCGGCAAGCCTTCCCGGACGATAACGCCCGACTGGAACATATCTTTGCCAAGCAGGTCTATGGGCTTGCGCCGACCGAGATCATCTACCGCATTGCCATCAGCTACATTCTGGGCTTTGCAAAGGGTCACGGCATCACCGCCCACCATATCCGTCAGGCGGATACGCTGGAATTTGCCAAGGCGGGCACCATGGAAAGGGAACTGGATAAGATCTTCAGAGATTGACCAATAGAATACAGCATAAAACCAAAGGCGGCTGTCTGCATGGGTGCAGATGGCCGCCTTTTTGTGCTATACGATTACGAAAACGGACGAATTTGTCAGTTCTCGTTACATCGGAGCCGGACGAGCTGTCCATTCCAGGACAGCTTGCCCGGAGCAAGAGTGCAGAGAGGTGCGGGTCGCCTGTGGCGACCTCAAAAGGCCACTGGCCTTTTGAAGCACCGACCGAGCCGACAGGCGAGACCGCAGCCCTTTGAAGGGAGTCAAGGGGGAACGCCTTGCCCAGTGATATGACGCTGTGCGTCATATCCTACTGGGTATTATCTGGCGCAAAACGGCGGCAGATCCAGCAGCTCCGCTGCTGCGCACTCTCCCGGCAAGCTGTTGAAATGAAAGAAGCCCCCGCTAAACCTTATACTAAAATCAGGAAAAAGTAACCAAAACAGGTTCACTTGGGGAGCCAATAATAGGCCTACGAGGCCCACGACTTTAGTGATTTCAGGTGCTATAATAATTGCAGAGATGCAGCATCTTAGTGATTTTCCGCAAAGAAAGAATAGCGATGCAACAAGAAATGGGAACGATGTTTCCTACTTTCACCGAAAATTAGGAACTCACAGTTCCTGTTCGAGTATGAGTTTCTCTGTTATACTTTTCTTGCAGAGCAGAAGCAAACTCTTCTAAGCAGAAAGCGACAAACGCCATGATCTCCCACTGAGGGAAGGAGCGATAGGCCACTTTCTTTGCAGTAGAACAAACACATAAATCCTTTTCCGAAAGGATTACCTTTCGATTCTGAGAGAAGATTTCAAGACACGGTCTTGAAATGCGAGACCCGTTGCTTAGAAGAATTGTATCACTCCTGTGATTTGATCGCACGAGTGGCCATACACAAAAAATACAGGAAAAGAGGGATGTCTATCTGAAATTAACACGACACAACGGACGAGCCGGAACCCACGGCACTTACAACCCCAAGCACAACGACCGCAGTTTCAACCTTGCCAACAGTGAGCACATCGACCCGGAACGAGCCAAGGGCAACATCTACTGGGACTGCTTCCACGGATTTCGTTCGGCTCTTGACCCACAAGACCCGGATGATTTGGCGGCAACCTTCTCGGACGTAGAACGGCAGTTCTACGAAACCCACTACACGGCCTTTATCGAAGGTCAGAACGAGCGCAATGCCAAGATTCGGCACACGGAGCGTAATCGCTCCATTCCTGACCTGCTGTCCAGCCGCAAGACCTGCCCGGAAGAAACCATCTACCAGCTGGGAACGCTGGATGAACACGCTTCGGCAAAGGACTTGCTGAACATCGTCACCGAGTTCATTGAGGAGTTCAAGGCCAAGTTTGGCGAACACGTTCATGTGCTGGACTGGGCATTGCATCTGGACGAAAGCACACCCCACATCCATGAGCGTCATGTGTTCGACTGCGAGAACAAGTACGGCGAGGTGGCACCCCAGCAAGAAAAGGCATTGGAAGCACTGGGCTTCGACCTGCCTGACCCGGACAAGCCCCTCAGCCGCCGCAACAACCGCAAGATCACCTTTGATGCCGCCTGCCGGAAGATGCTGTTTGAGGTTGCAAAACGTCATGGGTTGGATTTGGAGGAAGAGGCGGAGTACGGCAACCGCAAATATCTGGAAAAGCAGGACTTCATCCTTGCCAAGCAGAAGGAGCAGCTTGCCGCCCAGCAGAGCAAGCTGGACGAATTGACCCTCAAGGTCAACGACATGGAAACGCTGATCGATGAAGTTTCGGCAGCAGCCTACGACAAGGCGGTGGAGGTCGTGACCGACGTGGTACGCACCGAGACCCGCAAGGAAGATATGCGGATGATCGAGGACACGAAGAAGTGGGTGCTGTCCCCGGAGCGCAAGGCTCCGCAGGCCACGAGGGAATATGCCGCCCACCGTTTGGACACCGTGCTGGACAAGTTCCTCAAGACCATGCAGACCACCGCCGCACGTCTGCAGGAGAAGCTGCTGAAGCCGGAAGTCCGGCAGAAAGGCAAGGAGCAGGTCAAGGAGAAAGCACGGGATTCCGTTCTGCAACTGTTGAACCGCTTGCAGGCAGAACAGGCGCAGCGGAATCCATCTGCACTTTCAACTGCGGAAAAGTCAGAAAATCGTTTTCAATAATAGTACGAGGTGATGTTTATTGAGCAAAGAAGTCAACGAAGAACGCACTCCCCGAACCGTTGAGGATGTGAAGGAGATGCTGTCCAAACATTCCAATGGCGAAATCCAGCGGACAATCCAGAACTGCATCACGATTTTGCAGAACGACCATGTGCTTGCCGATGCCATTCGGCTGAATCTGTTGAGCGAGCGCATCGACATTGTGAAGCCCGTGGGTTGGCCCCGCTCCGGCAAGACCCTGAACGACACTGACATGAAGTATATCCTGCGCCGGATGGAGAAATACGGCATTTCCAGCGAGAAGAAAATTGAATCCGCTATCCGCATCGTTGCCAACGAGAACCGTTACCACCCCATCCGGGACTACCTGAACGGCCTGAAATGGGATGGAACAGAGCGGATAGCCCACGTCCTGCACCACTTCCTCGGTGCTGCGGAGGACGAGTACACTTGCGAAGCTATGAAAATCTTCCTGCTGGGAGCCATCAAACGGGTGTTCCAGCCGGGATGTAAATTTGAAACCATGCTCTGTCTGGTGGGCGGGCAAGGTGCGGGGAAGTCCACCTTTTTTCGACTGCTGGCAGTCAAGGATGAGTGGTTCTCGGATGACCTGCGGCGGCTGGACGATGACAACGTGTACCGCAAGCTGCAAGGTCACTGGATTATCGAAATGTCGGAGATGATTGCCACCGCCAATGCCAAGAGTATCGAGGAGATCAAAAGTTTTCTCAGTAAACAGAAGGAAACCTATAAAGTCCCCTACGAGACCCATCCTGCCGACCGTCTGCGCCAGTGTGTTTTTGCTGGCACGACCAACCGGCAGGATTTTTTGCCCCGTGACCGCACGGGCAACCGCCGCTTCATCCCCATCCCGGTGGATGCGGAACTGGCCGAAGTTCACATTCTGGACAATGAGGAGGAATCTCGCACCTATATCGACCAGCTCTGGGCAGAAGCCATGACGATTTACAACAGCGGTAATTACAAGCTGGCGTTCAGCCCCGCCATGCAGGAAACGCTGCAAGTCCATCAGCAGGACTTCATGCAGGAGGATGCGCAGGCGGGCATGATCTATGCCTTTCTGGAGGACTACACGGGTGACCGGGTGTGTTCCAAGCAGCTCTATGCGGAGGCACTGGGCAACACCAACATCCCGGCAGAGCGGGAGACCCGCGCTATCTGCGAGATCATGAACACCGGCATTTCGCGCGGCGATATCCAAGGCTGGCAGGCGCACAAGACCGCCAAGCGTTACCCGAAGTACGGGGTTCAGAAAGGCTGGGAGCGCGTAACCAGCCCCGAAACCGGGGCTGAAGATTTCTCCGAAATAACGGATGCGGAAGCCCAGCAACTGGGCTTTCCCTTCTGACGGACACCGGTTACACGTCTGGTTACAAATTCGGTTACGCTGCAGTTACACCGAAAAATCCGCATGACTGCTACGTTTTCTTCTTTCTGTAACCATGTAACCTTAAAAAGAGAAGAAAAAGTATAAAGCCCACCGGATGCCCTGTGTGCAGAAAAGAGAGTTTTCCTGCCCGGTTACAGGCGTTCGGTTACAAGGAATTGGAGGTCTGCCTATGAAGGAAGTTCGCGTTTGCGAAGCAATGAAGTCCCCGGTGGAGACTTCAAGCGACGGAACGGTCTTGCATCAGCAAGATGGAGGGACCAAGTCCCGACAAGTTCCGATTTGGGAAAAGAGCAATCTGACGCTGGAAGAAGCTGCGGCTTACTCCGGCATTGGCATCAACAAGCTGCGTGAAATCACGAATGAGGATAAATGCAAATTCGTCCTCTGGGTGGGAAACAAGCGTCTGATCAAACGTCGCCTGTTCGATTGCTTTGTCGAGCAAGCATATTCTATTTAAGAGGTTGCCAAAGGCTGCAAATGTGAAACCGTCCTTTTCTCATTCGCTGCGGGTGGAAATCGCATGGTTGATGTGTTATACTGACACTAACCTTATAGATGCGCTTTTCACAGAAAGGAGCTTCTAAATGCCTGAAAAGCGCAAGGATAGCAAGGGCCGTGTTTTGAAAGATGGCGAAAGCCAGAGAGCAAACGGCACCTACGACTATCGTTATACCGATATCCACAAGAAACGGCGTTGTATTTACGCTAAATCCCTGACAGAGCTGCGGAAAAAAGAGGAAGAACTGTGGCGCGATTTGGCAGACGGCATCGACTACGCCGCCGGAGAGATGACGGTGGCTGATCTGGTTGACCGCTATATGAACCTGAAACGTGGGTTGAAACCCAATTCACTTCGGTCGTACAACACAGCGGTCAAGCGGATTCATGCTGACCCTTTCGGGCAAAAAGCCATCAAAACGGTAAAATTGTCCGATGCGAAAGGCTGGTTCGTGTTTCTGCATGACAGCGGTTTCAAGCAAAACACCATAGGAATCCTGCAAAGCGTTGTCAGACCGGCGTTTGAGATGGCGGTGGAGGATGACATCATCCGCAAGAACCCATTCAAGTTCAAGCTGTCGGATGTTGTGCCGAAGGACGCTTATGTGCGTGATGCTCTGACCAGAGAGCAGCAGGAGAAAATATCTGCAATTCGTTCAAGACTATGGCGGCAACTATTATGATGATATCGTCATTCTTATGGGAACCGGCTTGCGTGTGAGTGAGTTGTATGGCCTGACACGGGCAGATATCGACTTTGAACGACACTGTATCCATGTCCGGCGGCAGCTTTGCCGGACGGCTGAAAAGCCCTACTTTGTCACACCGCCGAAAACAAAAGCGGTATCCGCAATGTTCCCATGACAGATACCGTTTGTGCAGCGTTGCGGCGTGTAGTAAAAGCCAGAGCGTCCACGAAAGTGGAAGCGCTGGTAGATGGCTGCAGCGGATTTCTCTTTCTGGACAAGTCCGGGATGCCGAAGGTGGCAATGCACTTGGAAAACTATATGCGTGGCGTTCAGGGAAAGTTTGAGAAGGCGTACAGCAAACCTATTCCGCGCATTACACCTCATGTGCTGCGACACCCTTCTGCACCAATGTTCAGCAGGCCGGGCTGGATGTAAAAAGCCTGCAATACCTGATGGGACACTCCAATGCCAGTGTGACGTTGGATGTCTACACGCACAGCAGCTTTGAATCGGTTGAAAGGGCCTTTGAACAGATCGCCGGCAACCTGTGATTTTCGACGCATGAAGCGGAATTGCTTACGCCGAAACTTACGCCAAAACTTACGCCAATCACCCGGTAAGTGGCTTGGATTTGCGTAGAAAAGCGTGGATCGTGCAAAAACGGAGAATCTGGAAAAATCGGCTTGTGGCCTTGATAATTCTACAAAAGTCTACGTTTCCCGATATTCGTGATTCGGCTCCAAAAGTGTGGTTTGGAAGGGCGGCATGTACTAAGCCGCACCGGCTCCCCGTACCAATTCAATACGCCGCAGAAGGCAGAACTTCCCACCCGGGAGGCTCTGCCTTCTTTTTTGTTGACACCCTTTCCAAACAAGAGTACACTTAGAAAAATTGTTTTTGGGAAAGGAAACACCAATGAACACTGCCGCTTTTACCGCCTACCGCGAAAAAGTTAGTGTCCAACTGTGCCCGTGTCATTGTGGGCAAGGAGGATGCTACCGAGAAAATTCTGGTCAGCTTCCTCTGCGGAGGCCATGTATTGCTGGAGGATAAGCCCGGCACCGGCAAAACCATGCTCCTGCGTGCATTTGCGCGCACGGTGGGCGGGGACTTCAAACGGGTGCAGTTCACGCCCGACCTGCTGCCCTCCGATCTGACCGGCATCAATTTCTACAACCAGAAGTCCGGTGAGTTCGAGTTCCGGCCCGGCCCGCTCTTCACCAACTTTGTGCTGGCGGACGAGATCAACCGCGCCACGCCCCGTACCCACGTCGGCCCTCGCTGGAAGCCACTGGAGGAAAGGACAGATTACCGTGGACGGCGTGACCAGCCGCCTGGCTGAGCCTTTTATGGTGCTGGCCACCCAGAATCCGCTGGAATCCTTTGGCACCTTCCCGTTGCCAGATGCCCAGATGGACCGTTTTTCATGCGGCTGTCGCTGGGCTATATGACCCGGGAGCAGGAGCTGGAGGTGCTCTCCCGCCCTTCGGCCCAGACCGTGCTGAACGAGCTGCAGGCCGTCGTCACTCCCGAGGAGACCGCATACGTCCGCACGGCTTACCGGGAGGTCAAGGTTTCCGAGGAGGTCAAGCACTACCTTATGGACATCGTGGAAGCCACCCGCACACAGAGCGGCTTTGTCAGCGGCGTATCTACCCGCGGTGCGCTGGCGCTCTATCAGGCTGCGCAGGCGTATGCCTCCTTGCAGGGCAGGGAATACGTCATCCCCGAGGACATCAAAGGGCTGGCCCCGGCGGTGCTTTCTCACCGCATTTCTCTGGGCAGCAGCATGAACGCCGAGGCCGCCGCTCTGCGGATGCGCAAGCTGTTGGCCGAGATCACTGTGCCGCTGGAGAATGCGGAATGAGCGCCGTCATCTTCGCGCTGCTATTGGTGGCCACAGCCCTTGGGCTGGAGCGTTACAGCACAGCCCACAGCCTTGACGATGTGCAGGGGCGGCTGGAAGTGGAGGATCATCTTGTGGAAGCCGGGGAGCCCGCCGTGATCCACCTCGTTGTCCGGAACAGCGGCCCCCGTTGGAAGATGTTCCTGGCGGCAAAGCTCCACCTGAACAAGGAGTTTCTTCCCTGCACGGAGCACCACATTACGCAGGATCAGACAGGTTGGGGCCGACACGGTGCGGTTCACCACCTGGCTGCGCCCGGGGCAGGAGGCAGATTTCTCCACCGCCCTCAGGCTGGAACGCCGGGGCCGCTATGTGCTGGAACCGATGCAGGTCATCGGCGGCGACTTTCTGGGTCTTGTGGAACAGTCCCGCACCGAGCGGGGCTTCCACGAGCTCATCGTTCCACCCAGGGAGTGCGCTCTGCCGGAATTGGAAGAGATGCTGGGCGGTTTTCTGGGCGAGCTTTCGGTGAACCGCTATCTCTACGAGGATCCTATTCTCACGGCGGGTTACCGTCCCTACACCAGCGGTGACCCCATGCGTTCCATCGCCTGGAAGCAGAGCGTCCGGGGGCAGGGGCTTATGGTCAAAAAAGTGGGATTACACCACTGAGCCCCGGGCAGTGGTGCTAGTCCATGCGGATACCAAGGATTACGACCACCCGGAACCGGCGGAGCTCTGCTACTCCATGGCCCGCACAATCTGCCGGAGGCTGGAAGAAAAGGCGGTGTCCTACCGCTTTGCGGCAAACGCTGCCTTTGACCTGCTGCTCAATGCGGCTCTCTCCGGTGAGGAGTGGAGAAAACCGCTGGAAACCCCGCAGGGCTACGGCCCCGAACACTACCGCAAGGTGTTGGAAATTCTGGGCCGCGCCACCGGGCAGACCGTCCTTTCCTGCGCGCGGTTCTGCGCCGAATACTACCACCCGCAGGAGCAGGTCAGCTGCATCGTGGTGACAACGGAGCCGGAAGAAGCTGTGCGTGCTGCCGTGCAGCCCCTGCCTGGCATTCCGCTGCTGGTGCTCACTCCGGAAATGGCCGCAGAGACGGCCCAGACAGGGGAGGCGGGCGCATGATGTTCTTACATACCCTGCGCCTGGCAGGTGATCTGAGCTTTTACTATGCCTTTGCGGGCTTTTTTGCCGCCAGCTTCGGCGGGACACCCATGCCGCTGGTGCTGGTCTGGCCTGCCCTCTGCTTTGGTCTGGCCTCCTGCTTTGAGGGCAGCCGCCCCCTCCGCACCACTCTTGCGGCCCTGAGCGCGGCGGCGCTGCTCCTCCTGCCTACAGGGGCGGACAAGTTCTGCTACTTCCCGGCGGCAGTCTACCCGGTGCTGCTGGCCTACACCGGCGATTTTGCCCTTTCGCCGATGCGGCAGGCCGAGCGCCTGCGCTGGCTCTGCCGGGTATGGCCCTTCTTTGCAGTGGCAATGCTGCTGTGGAACGCCAACGCGGTGCTTTCGGCGGCCCTGCCCTTTGCGACGGCGGCAGCGGTGCTTCTGGTGGGGTTCAACCGGCACCACCCGGCGAGACCCGGGAGATCTCCACCCGGCCGGGCGTATCTGCTGCTTTCCGGCGGCGTGCTGGCGGCGGTGTGTGCAGGGCCGTTCCT
>ENA-OQIX01000042-OQIX01000042.1-human-gut-metagenome-genome-assembly--contig:-NODE-42-length-20639-cov-3.411613_pt1 | contig 20639 bp, 21 predicted proteins | sample MGYA00242591_ERZ504756 | MGnify/ENA primary metagenome ERZ504756 (study PRJEB26092, sample SAMD00036369) | human gut metagenome | host: Homo sapiens | study: EMG produced TPA metagenomics assembly of...
GGAGTGATAGCGGTTCACAAAGAGTGTCTGCGGAAAGAGTTCCAGCTTTTTCAGGATGAAATTCAGAATGTTCGTACCCATCTCATAACCCCAGTAATCGTTGATCAGATGAAAATTGTCGACATCCGTCATCAGAAAGGCGTACTGCTTTTCTTCGCTTCTGTTATTGAGAAGCGTAAAAATTTTTCTTTTAAAGAATCCGTGGAAATGCTCTCAGCAAGCATACTGCGGCGGGCGGCGAGAGGTCCGTTTTTCTGGAGCTGTTTTTTTATACTGCTTGTCCTGGTACATTTTTTCGTCCGCCATTTGCAGCAGATCCATGATCAGATAATAATGATTTTTGCAGCTCAGCTCATATCCGACGGCATAGCTCAGCGGGTGATCCGCCGTCTGGTTGTAGGTGTCGATCATCGTCTGCAGCTGAAGATTCATCTGCTCCAGCTGGTTCCAGGTTGCATGATTCTGCACAATGACAAATTCATCACCGCCGAACCGCGCCAGAAAGCTGTCCTCGGTCAGAATGCGGGTCAGATAGGAGGCGAAGGTCTGGATAAAGACGTCGCCTTCTTCGTGGCCGTACGTGTCGTTGATCATCTTTAAATTGTTCATATCAAACATCATCACGCCGACATCGAGTGTATCGTCCGCGTTCTGAAGCTGGAGGAGCTTTTCTTCCAGCGACTTTTTATCGTGCACGCCGGCGACATCAAAGCCGGAGCGGCGGATCAGGCTTTTCAGATAATCGGTAAGCGTCAGTGCAGAGGCGCAGCCGAGCAGCGTAAGGATAATCAGAAGCGCAAAGGCGCGATGATCCAGCCCACGCTTGAAATGCAGAAACAGCGATGTCAGAAAGACGACATAGAATGCGATCTGCAGATAGCACAGTTTGATGATTTTTTTGTTCTTTTCCATAATACTCCATACTTTCTAAATGCGTATGCAAAAAGTGAACCCTGCCATCGGTTCAGCTGGCATACACAATAATTTTCTTGGCCAGACTCTTATCCAGCCCGATTTTACTGCCCTTCACCATGACGAGATAATAACCGTGAAGCTCCGACAGAATCGAAATCCTGGCCCCGGGAACAAACCCAAGCGACTCCAGATAATGACGCTGCTTTTCCTGGCCGCAGATTTTATTGATGACGTAAAACTGATTGAAATCGGTTAAATTTAAAGGCATGCAGTTCCTCCTTTATTACGAGAGTACATCGAGTTAGAATTGCCTAACAGACAGTATAGCATAACATATTTGGAACAAAATAGAAAACTTTTTCATTGAGAAATTTTTTCAAAAAGGTTTTACGGGGGCGGATGCATTTTTGCGTTTCTTATTTTGGGGGAATCATGTATAATGGAAATGAAATATCAGTGACAAACTATGACATGGGAAAAGGAAGAGAAAACAATGAAACCTAGAATAAAAATCCTGCTGCTTGCAGTTCTGATCGCAGCACTCTGCAACTGTATGCTGATGATCGGAATGACAAAAAAGAAGAGAACAATACAATTCCAAAAGACGCCAGCCTGATCTGCGAAGAAACCGTATCGCCGAATAAGGACTATATTACGGATGAAAAAGACCTGGTGAATTACACCGTGCGCGTCTATCAGGAAAAAAACAACGACATCATCGTCTATGCGGAATCCAATTCGCCGCTGTTCGATGAAGCACAGTACATCGTAACATGCGACCACGCCATCACCGCCGACGATGTCCATATCAAATGGACAACCCTCATGGGCAGCACCGAAGCGAGCGAGAAAGATGAGATCGGACTCGCACACGTTTCGATCTCAAAAGACGGGGAAGTGTTCAATGAAAAGACGATCAGCTTTGTGGCGAAAGCGGTGAATGCGGTTACGGATGTGATAGGGTAAAGAAAATAGGATAACAAAAAGAAACGAGCAACTCCCTCGGCTCCTGATGAGCTTACCGGACAAAAACCCGTTTCTTTTTTTGTTAAATATAGTGCATTATTTGTCAAGAACCGCAGAGCAGTTTACATTGCCAAAATCGTAGCTACCAGCTTTTTACACTGTGTCAGCAGCGACGACGGAATTGCATACTCATCAAGTGAATGTGCGCCTGCGCCCTGGATACCGAGGCTGCAGAGGGCGGGGATTCCGATGCGGGTGACGAAGGAAGTGTCGGAGCAGCCGCTCTGCTGGATGCCCTGCGGGATTGGTTCGCCGAGGAGTTTACAGCTTTCCTGGTAGAGGGAGAGGAGGCGGTCGGCGCCGTCGACCATTTCCATGGCTGGGTAGTAGCCGTTCTGTTCCATCGTGCAGCTTGTGCCCGGAACAGTGACGTGCTCGCAGAGATTTTTTAAGAAAGCGATGGCTTCCTCATACTGCGCATTTGCGGCGTATCGGATACCGATGGAAAACTCACAGGAATCCGGGATAACGTTAGCCCCGGTTCCGCCCAAAATGCGGCCGCAGTTGAAGGACAGATAGCCGAAAACTGAGCGGCTTTCAATCTCCGTAATCATGCGCGCCGCCTGCAGAATTGCACTTGCACCTTTCTGCGGCTCCTTTCCGGCATGAGCAGCTTTTCCTTTTACTTTGACGCGGATGATTGCGCCGCCGTTTCGTCTCGTGGTCACTTCTCCGTTGGTATAACCCGATTCCAGATTAAAAGCCGCCTCACAGCCGCTGGCATACTGCTCGACAAGTTTTCCGGCCTCGCCGTGGGAAAACGCATGGGCGACTTCTTCATCACCGGTGAGCACCAGTTTGATCTGGCGGTCTTCATATCCGACCGCATTCAGCGCACGCAGCGCAAACAGCGCAATGACATCGCCGCCCTTCATATCATAAACACCAGGTCCGTACACGCGGTCATCCTTTACAAGAAACGGTTCCGGCCCAAATTTTCCAACCGCGTGAACCGTATCCATATGTCCGAGCAGAAGAATCGGTTTCTTCTCCTGAGCCCGTGTCCACGCCGCAAACGTCGGACCGGCCTTTTCAAAATGATGAATCTCCCGCTCCATACCAAGCGCATCACAGTACGTATCCAGATGTGCCGCAATCCGCTCATTCGCCTCGCGGTCAGCAGAAGGCGTTTCAATAGAGACAAGATTTTTCAGCAGCTCCATCATACTGTGTTCGTTTTTCTCAAGATAGGCAAATGCCTGTTCCGTTCTTTTATCCATAACCATTCTCCATTTCTTATCTTTTATAAAGTGATTTTCATAATCCGTGCCGGCCGTCCCCTGCCGCCGCTGATTTTGCCGATCGTGGTCACGCAGTTTTCCTGTTCCAGCCGCAGAATCAGCCGGTTGGCGCTCCGCTCTGTAATCCCCATTTCTGCGGCGAGCTGGGCGGATGTGATTTCCTGGTCATGTGACTGCAGAATCTCTTTCAGCTTTTCATACGTACTGCTGCTGATATGAAGCCGGTGCAGAAGATACGCCGTGTGATCCGTCGGGTCATCGATTTTAATTTCAGTAAACTGATGCTCATCTTCCGCGATATAGTTTGCGCCGGAACGGTCTGCAATCGAATGGTTGAGTGCCATCGCCGCGCGGGATTTCGCCTCCATGGGGGAGTCTCCGTAGCCGATGCCGATCCACAGCCGGTTGTGCGGTGTCTGCTGCCCGTGAAACAGAATTTTCTGATATTCCCCGTTCTGAATAAATTCCCGCATCAGAACTGGACGGGATGACATGATATAAAAAAATAGAAGACGCCCTCGGAAAACGACAGCGGCACCCATGCGGTGGGCGGGCAGAGTAGATCAGTTCGCGCATCTCATTCTGATAATGAATTTTCTCCCATTCGCGGAGCGTAAGATCCGTCTCCTGGTCAAAGGAGTAATCAAAATAGATCTGCACAGAAGCGCTCTGTCCGCGATTGTTCCGCGCTGTGTTTTCCAGAAACTGAAGATGATAAACCTGCTCCAGAATTACATCCTCGGAGACAGAGATGCGGATGCAGGGAATCCCTTCTGCAGCCAGCATCTCATATGTTTTTTCCATGTTAGTGAAACAGACTTTTGCCCCATTGTGATAATAATTGTAGCGGTGAAAATCTGTGAGCGCATCCTGAAAATCACCCTGATCGGGAGAAGAGCCGTGTGCCACGAGGACGCGGCCATTGGAAATGCCGATTTCTTCCAGTGTTTCCTGCACAAGCTGTTCCTCATACATATCGATGCTGATGATATCCGGTACGCAGGAATAACGGACAGCAGATTCCGCGAGCGCTTTTAAGATGGAAGCCTGATTGTGCGGAAGAAAAGTCCAGGGAACGGTGGGTTCCAGACGCTTTAAAGCATAGTGATAGTTTGTCGGTCCGGTGAAGATAATGCCGGATACGTTTTCTTTCTGAAACTGGGCAGCCGCTTCCAGACCGTACCGGTAGTCGTTGGAACGACGGTAGACCACTTCAAGGTCCGGCATGCGCTTCTCCAGTGTTTTCTGAATCCTGTCGCAGATATGGTCAGAACCTGTTACGCCGATTTTCATATATAAAATTCCTTTCCAAGAATTAAAGACATAAAAATGAATTATGGCATAATTTTACACCTATTAAGGACGAAAGGCAAATGATAAGATGGAGAAGAATTGTTTTTGAAAAATTTTTTCAAGAATGGAGAGAGATTATGAAAAATCAACGTATGTTGGATGAACTGACCGAGCTGATGCGGATTGATGTGTCGAGCGGGCAGGAGATGGAAATTGCGGACTGCTTGGCGGCGAAGCTGGAGCAGATGGGATTTTCGATTACGCGGGATGAGGCCGGGGCTACGTTTGGCGGTGTGTGCGGCAATGTTCTGGCGGTACGGGAAGGAGAGCGGGATAGTGTTGTCTGTTTCTGTTCTCATATGGACCGTGTGCCGGGCGGCATTGGAATCAAACCGGTGGAGGAGGATGGAATCCTTCGTTCTTCCGGCGACACGATTCTGGCGGCGGATGATCTGTCCGGTGTGGCAGCCATTTTAGAGGGTGTGCGGCAGGCCATCGAATCCGGGAAAGCACTTCCGAAACTGGAGATCCTCTTTACGGTCGGTGAGGAAGCCGGTCTGTACGGTGCGAAAGCGTTTGATGTAAGCCTTCTGACATCAAAAACGATGTATGTGCTCGACTCCCCGGGACGCATCGGCCGAATTGTAAATGGGGCGCCGGGACGTGCCCTTCTGGAAGCACAGGTTTTCGGCAAGGCAGCCCATGCGGGAAATGAGCCGGAGAAAGGCATTGATGCGGCAAAAATTATGGCGGAAATGCTCGCAACGATGGAGACGGGAAGACTGGATAGAAAATACAACGTCGAACTTTTCCCACCTCTGGTCCAAAACATGCGAGGCAATGAACGTTGTCTGCGACCATGCAATCCTGCGCGGAGAGATGCGGAGCCGGTCGGGAGAAAAACTCGACCGCTATGAAGCGTATTTCCAGTCGCACTGCCGTGAAATCGCAGAAAAAACGCGGTGCGCGTGTGGAATTTTAAAAGAGAAAACACCTTCCTGCCGTTCTTCATCCCGGAGGACTCCGAGATGATTCAGATTGTGACGGAATCCATGAGAGAGATGGGAATCGAACCGCAGATCAACGGCGGAGGCGGCGGTATGGACGGCAATATTTTTCAATCAGAAGGGAATCACCTGCGTCGGTATCGCAACGGGTTATTTTCAAGAACCATTCGACCGAAGAATATCTGCATCTCGATGACTTCTATAAGGTCGGAGAGCTGGTGGCGCGGATAATTGGAAAGACTGCATAAATATGCAAAATATAAAATAAAATTGGATAAAACTTGCAAAATAAAATGAAATTATGTATAATTTCAAATTAAAAAGAGCAAGGGAGAAAAAGAAATGGCTGAGATTTTAACAAACAACGCAATGTTCTCCAGCTTCATGATTGTTCTGATCGTGTTTGCACTTGGCGACATTGTCGGTAAAATTACAAAAGGAAAGCTGTCCGGAATGATGGTCGTCATGCTCCTGTTCCTGGTAGGCTTTCTGACGAAACTGTTCCCGGCGGACATCATCGACCAGGGAGGCCTTACGGCGTTATCAAAACTGGCAATTGCGATGGTATTGTTCAACATGGGAACGACTCTGAACGTAAAACAGCTGATCGAGGAGTGGAGAACCGTATTAATGGCGGCACTCTGTATGCTGGCTTCCTGCGTTGTGATGCTTCTGGTATCCCCGATCATCGGATTTGATACTGTGCTCGTCGGTATGCCGGTTATCAACGGTGCGGCAATGGCAACTTCGCTGATGGCAAGCGCCGCAGCAGAAAAAGGACTGGCAACGGCGGCAGCGCTCTGTGCAGTCATCTATTCCGTACAGAAATTCGTCGGTGCACCGATTGCATCTGCCATGGGTATCCGCTATGGAAAGAAACTGCTGAAAGCATACCGCGAGAATCCGGCGCAGTTTAAAAAGCAGGAGACCGGAAACGGTGCTTCCGCAAAAGTTTCCTTTGCAGATAAACACAAAGAATGGTATTCCGCCAACGTCATGATGGCGCTCGTTGCAGCCGGTTCCTGGGTTGCCCACATCCTTGGCGATCTGACTCCGATCAACTACAGCATCTGGGCGCTGCTTCTTGGTGTTGCCTGTGCCGCTTCCGGACTCGTTCCGACGAAACCGCTGCAGAAATCGAACTCCTACGGCCTCATGATGGTTGCTGTCTTTGGCTCCATCATCCCGTCTCTGGCGAAGGTTTCCTTAAGTGATCTCGGCACGATGGCATTCCAGACGATCGTTCTGTTCGTGGCAGCCCTGATCGGTGTTGCACTGGTTGGATGGGTTCTCCCGACCTGGAAACTTGTCGGCGACAAGGATCTGGCTGTCGGCATCGGTGTCGAGCAGTTCCTCGGATTCCCGAGCAACGTGGTCATCTGCCGAGAGGTCGGCGATGCAGTCGGAGAGACGCCGGAGGAGAAAGCGTTTATCGAAGATACCTTAAACGTGCCGTATGTCGTGGGAGGAATTACGGTTATTACGGTTTTGTCCACAATGCTGGCTGGATTTGTTATCAATATGCTGTAAAATTTTAAAATCATAGGAAAAGAAACATGACCTTGATGCAGAGGAAGAGTCCTCTGGTCAGGGTCATGTTTTGTGTTGGCATGCGGAGCAGTTCCCTCTGCATGAGACGATTAACTTTACAAGAAAAGAAAAAAATATCCCCCCACCCGGCTTGTGAGAGCCTGAAATATCAAATATAATGAACGAACAGTACATGGATCAGGCGCGCAGATCATGGGAGTACAAAGCAAAAAAGCGGTCAGTCCGGGTAAAAACGGTCTGAAAATGGGAGGAAAAGGATGAAAAAGAAAATATTATCTTTGATGCTGATGGTGTCTCTTGCAGCATCCCTTGCGGCATGCGGTCAGGACAGCGGGAAAAACAGCAACAGTACAGATTTGTCGAAAACAGAGACGGAAGCTTCTTCCGGCCAGACAGGGGAGGAAGAGACGACCCTGGTTTACGGTTCTGCTGATTATACCAGGATTAATCCGGCGATGGATGAGCACGGTGAAATTAATCTACTGCTGTTCAACGGACTGACCGCACACGATGCGGATGACAACATTGTTCCGGGTCTGGCAGAAAAATGGGAGTACGATGCAGAAACCTGCACCTACACCTTTCATATCCGGGATGGCATCCAATGGCATGATGGAGAAAAATTTACGGCGGATGATGTGAAATTCACCATCGAAGCGATCATGGATCCGGAAAACGGATCTGAAAATGCACCAAATTATGAGGATGTAGAAGAGATTACAGTTATAGATGACAGCACCGTTTCCTTCCGCCTTTCCGAGCCGAACGTGGCTTTCCTGGAATACATGACGATGGCCATCCTGCCGAAGCACCTGCTGGAAGGTGAAAATATGCAGGAGTCGGATTTCTTCCGAGCACCGGTCGGAACAGGTCCGTACAAGCTGGAAAGCTGGGATGAAGGCCAGTCGATCGTTCTGACAAAAATGAAAATTATTACCTCGGTGCACCAAAGATTGACAAGGTCATTTTCAAAATTGTACCGGATGATAATGCACAGGCAATGCAGCTGGAATCCGGCGAACTGGATCTGGCGCTGCTTGACCCGAAAAATGCACAGAATTTCAAAGAAAAAGACGGTTTTACCTGCTACGATATGACAACGGCAGATTACCGCGGAATTTTATTTAACTTTGCAAATGATTACTGGACGAAAAACAGAGACATCATTCCGGCGGTATGCTATTCTATTGACCGTCAGGCGATCATTGATTCTGTACTTCTTGGCGAGGGAATGCCGGCATACAGTCCTCTGCAGCGTAACATTTATAATAACGAAAATGTAGAACACTATGATTACAATCCGGAAAAAGCACAGGAAATTCTGGAAGCGGCCGGATGCACCAGAAACAGCGATGGTTTCTATGAGCGGGACGGCGAAGAAATCGGTTTTGTCATCAGCGTGATGTCCGGTGAGCAGGACCGCATTGATATTGCCCAGGCAGCAGCACAGCAGCTCCGGGAAACCGGAATCAACTGTACCGTAGAAATTCCGGCACAGATGGACTGGGGCGGACAGATGGCCTGCCTGATCGGCTGGGGAAGCCCGTTCGATGCGGACGATCATACATATAAAGTTTTCGGCACGGACAAAGGGGCGAATTATTCGAGCTATTCCAATGAAAAAGTAGATGAGTATCTGTCTCTTGCCCGCCAGAGTGACGATCCGGAAGTGCGGAAAGAATATTACGGAAAATTCCAGGAAGAACTGGCAGAAGATCCGGCCTATGCATTCATCTGTTATGTTGATGCAAATTATGTGGCAGATTCCGGTATTCAGGGAATTTCCAAAGACACGGTGCTGGGCCACCACGGCGTTGGTATTTTCTGGAATATTCAGGACTGGACAATCGAAGAATAAAAACAAAAAAGCAGACGAAGGAGGTATGGTTACCTCCTTTTTGTCTGTACAGGAGAAAAACGGAATGAAGGAACGATTAAAAGTGGAACATCTTTCCGTCAGCTTTTTTACGGATGAGGGGGAAGTACAGGCGGTCCGCGATGTCAGCTTTTCCCTGAATGCAGGTGAGGTGCTCGCTGTTGTAGGCGAGTCAGGCTGCGGAAAAAGTGTGCTCTGCAAAAGCATTATGAAGCTGCTGCCGGAGAATGCAAAGATCAAAAACGGAAAAATTCTGGTCAATGGAGAAGAAATTGCAGGATACGGGGAGCGAAGAATGCGGGAACTGCGGGGAAAACTGTTCTCGATGGTTTTCCAGAATCCGATGACTTCCTTAAATCCGACGATGACAGTCGGAGCGCAGATTGCAGAGGCAGTGCGGGCGCATCAGAAAGACATGGGAAAAGAAGAAGTGGAACAGAGAGTGACAGAACTGATGCAGCTGGTGGGAATCGAGCAGGCAGAAGAGCGGAAAAAGGCATATCCGTATCACTTTTCCGGCGGAATGCGGCAGCGGATCGTACTGGCGATTGCGCTGGCGGGCAATCCGGAAATTCTGTTTGCTGATGAGCCGACGACAGCGCTGGATGTGACGATTCAGGCACAGATTCTGGACCTGCTTCGGGAAATTCAGAAAAAACTGGGAACGGCGACGGTCTTTGTCACACATGACCTTGGCGTTGTAGCGCGGATCGCAGACCGGGTAGCGGTCATGTATGCGGGAAAAATAGTAGAGATTGGAACCGTGGATGAGATTTTCTATGATCCCCGTCATCCGTATACGTGGGGACTGCTGCGTTCCATACCGGCGTTTTCGAGGGGAAAAGAAAGCCTGCCGTCTATCCCGGGAATGCCGCCGTCTCTTCTCCATCCGCCGAAAGGCGATGCCTTTGCCAGCCGCAATGCTTATGCGCTGGAAATTGATTTTGAGGAGGAGCCGCCGATGTTCCGGGTCACAGACAGCCATTATGCGGCAACATGGCTGCTGGATGAGAGAGCACCGAAGGTTGTGCCGCCGATAGGAGGAAACACAGATGGAACATGAGATTTTGCTGGATGTGCGTCATCTGACCCATATTTTTCCACTGTCTCGGAAAACAGCAGTCAAGGCAGTCGATGATGTATCGTTTCAGATTCGAAGAGGAGAAATTTTTGGACTGGTAGGAGAATCCGGTTCCGGAAAATCTACCGCTGCACGCTGTGTGATGAATATTTATCAGCCATATGCCGGCCAGATTTATTATAAAGGGATTGATACCTGCGACAGAGGCCAGTTCCGGAAAAATAAAAAAATGCTGCAGACGACACGCCAGATGATTTTTCAGGATTCCGGTTCCAGTCTGAATCAGAGGATGAAGGTCCGCGACATTATTGAGGAGCCGATGCGCGTGCAGAAAATCCGGCCGCTGCGGGGAAGCTATGAGGAGGAAGCCAGATTCCAGATGAAATACGTGGGGCTGGATCCGGAATATCTGAAAAAATATCCGGGAGAATTATCCGGCGGACAGCGGCAGCGCGTTGCGATTGCACGGGCTCTGACGATGGAGCCGGAGCTTCTGGTAGCAGATGAGCCGATTGCATCGCTGGACGCGTCGATCCAGGCGCAGATTGTGAATCTGTTCCGCCATTTGCAGAAGGAGCATGGCTTTTCGATCCTGTTCATTGCACACGATCTGGATATGGTCGAATTTTTGTGTGACAGAGTAGGTGTGATGTATCATGGAAAGCTGGTGGAAACCGGTCCGGCAGGAGCCGTGTTTCAAAATCCGCTGCATCCGTATACAAAAGCGCTGATCGCGGCCATTCCGATTCCGGATCCGCGAAGGGAACGGGCGAGAGCCGTTCCGGATTTTGCCAATATGGAATTCTCCCGGAAAGGAACCCTACAGGAAGTGGAAAAAGACCATTTTGTGCTGATGGAGGGAGGCGATGCGACATGAAAAGCCGGAACAGAGTACTTTATTATGGGAAAAAGGCAGCGGCATTTCTGGCAAGTGTTCTGCTGCTGTCTGTGCTCGTATTTTATATTTCAAGGCTTGCGCCGGGAGATCCGCTGGTATCATATTACGGAGACCGCGTGGAAAAAATGACGCCCGAAGAAAGAGCGTGGGCCGAAGAAAAATTGGGATTGAATGATCCCATTTCCGTACAGTATATTCGCTGGGCAGGCAATGCGCTGCATGGGGATTTCGGAATTTCGTACAAATATAAAATGGATGTAACGCGCGTGATCGAGGGAAGAATTGGAAATACGCTGGTGCTTGGCGGCATTGGGTTTCTGCTGATTTTCACCCTCGCGCTGCTTCTTGGAATTCTCTGTGCATGGAAGGAAGACACATGGCTGGACCGCATCATCTGTAAGGTGGGAACCATCACGGGATGTATTCCGGAATTCTGGCTGTCGCTGCTTCTGATTCTTGTTTTTTCCATGCAGCTCAAATGGCTGCCGAGTTCCGGTGCCTACTCTGTTGGAAAACAGGCAGATTTTTCTGACCGTGTCTGTCATCTGATCCTGCCGATGACGGTCGTAGTGCTGAGTCATTTGTGGTATTACGCATACATGATCCGCAATAAAATTCTGGATGAAGTGCGGGAAGAGTATGTGCTTCTGGCAAGAGCCAAGGGGCTGAAACGAAAGACGGTTCTGTTCCGGCATTGCCTGCGGAATACGATTCCGTCGTATCTTGGCATCATGGCCATTTCTGTTCCGCATGTGCTGGGGGGAACCTATATTGTAGAAACGGTTTTCTCGTATCCCGGTATCGGAACGCTGGCGTATGAGAGCGCACGGTACAAAGATTACAATCTTCTGATGCTGCTTTGCCTGATGTCCGGAATCGTTGTGATTCTGTGCAATATGGCGGCACAGATCATCAACGAGAGAATTGATCCGCGGATGCGGGAGAAAGAAGCGGCAGAAACATCGGAGGTAATGATGCTGTGACAGAAAAAACACAATTATTTCAATTTGCAGGAGAGAGGCCTGCAGAAAAAACAGAAGCAGAAAAAAGAAAAAATGGTATCAGGACCGGCCGGTGGCAGCAGAGCTTTTTCTGGGTCTTCTTGTGCTGGGCTGCCTTTTCTGTCGGCAGATCATGACGAAGGATCCCTCATATATGGATCTGAAAAACTGTTCCGTCATGCCGTGCCGGGAATTTCTGTTTGGAACCGATACGATGGGAAGAGATATTTTCTCGATGATCTGGTACGGCGGCAGAATATCGTTGGCGATCGGTCTGCTTTCTACGCTGATTTCCACTGTGATTGCCGTTCTCTTCGGCGCAGTCAGCGGATGTGCACCGGCGTGGCTGGACGCACTTCTGATGCGGCTGACCGAGATCTTTTTGTCGGTGCCGAATCTTCTTCTTGTCATTTTTCTTCTGGCCGCTGCGGGAAAATCCAATGTGATTACGATTTCTGCCGTGATCGGAATGACAAGCTGGACAAGCATTACAAAGGTTGTGCGGACCGAAGTACGGCAGATCCGGAACAGTGAATACGTGATTGCGTCGCGCTGTATGGGAGGCAGCTTTTTCTATATTTTATGGCACCATCTGGCACCGAACTTTTTTTCGTCTATTATGTTTATGGTGGTTATGAACATCCGAAGTGCGATTGTAGCAGAATCCACACTGAGTTTTATGGGAATCGGTCTTCCACTGGAGGTGATTTCCTGGGGCAGCATGCTGTCACTCTCGGAAAAAGCGCTGATGACAAAGGCATGGTGGATCATTCTGATCCCGGGTGTTTTTCTGATTGTGACGCTGCTTAGTTTTACAAGCATTGGAAATTATCTGCGGAAGCAGGCAAACAGAAAACAGAGAAATCTGTGAGCTGTTCAGAGAGGCTGCGGTCAGTGGGGAATCCCTGCAGACTGCAGCTTTTTTGTCTTGCAATCAAATACAGGGATTGCTATAGTGAAAAGCAGAAAGAGTATTTTTAATACCTAAAAAACAGCGGGAGGAGAAGGAAATGCTGAAGAGTCAGGAAATGCGGAAACTTGCACCGGAGATGGATCCGCTCCGGATTGGAACAGGATGGAAAAAAGAGGATCTTGAAAAACCGCAGATTATGGTGGAGAGTACGTACGGGGACAGCCACCCGGGAAGCGGCCACTTAAATCTGCTGGTCGAGGAAGTGCGGAAAGGCGTTGCGGAAGCGGGGGGCTTCGGGGCGCGGTATTTCTGCACCGACATCTGTGACGGCGAGAGCCAGGGAACGGACGGCATCAACTACAGTCTTGCGAGCCGCGAGATGATCGCCAATATGATCGAGATCCACGCGAATGCGACACCGTTTGACGGCGGCGTCTATCTGTCGAGCTGCGACAAGGGTATGCCGGGCAATCTGATCGGCCTTGCGCGTGTCGATATTCCGGCGGTTGTTGTGCCGGGCGGAACGATGAATGCGGGACCGGAGATGCTGACACTGGAGCAGCTTGGCATGTACAGCGCAAAATTTGAGCGCGGTGAGATCGACGAGGAGAAGCTCGACTGGGCGAAATGCAATGCCTGCCCGAGCTGCGGTGCCTGTTCGTTTATCGGAACGGCATCCACGATGCAGATCATGGCGGAGGCACTCGGCCTCGCCCTGCCTGGAAGCGCTCTGATGCCGGCGACAAGCCCGGATCTTCTGGCATATGCACAGGAGGCAGGCAGCCAGGCGGTAAAACTGGCACAGATGGAGCATATGCGGCCAAGCGATCTTGTGACGAAAGAGAGTTTTGAGAATGCGATTCTTGTCCACGCGGCAATTTCGGGAAGCACAAACTGCCTGCTGCACATCCCGGCCATTGCGCATGAGTTCGGCATCGAGATTACCGGCGACACATTCGATCGTCTGCACCGCAACGCGCGGTATCTGCTCGATGTCCGCCCGGCGGGAAGATGGCCGGCAGAGTGCTTCTATTATGCGGGCGGCGTTCCGGCGATTATGGAAGAAATCAAAGATCATCTGCATCTCGATGTGATGACAGTGACCGGAAAGACACTGGGTGAAAATCTGGCGGAGCTTCGTGAAAATGGATTTTATGAGAAGTGCAGCGGATGGCTCGCAAAATTTAATGAGCGGTATGGAACTTCGATTACAAAAGAAGATATTATCCGCCCGTATGACAAGGCGATCGGAACGGACGGCAGCATCGCTGTTCTGCGCGGAAACCTTGCGCCGGAGGGAGCCGTCATCAAGCACACGGCCTGCCCGAAAGAAATGTTCCACGCCGTCCTCCGTGCCCGACCGTTCGACAGCGAGGAGGAGTGCCTCGATGCCGTGCTGAAACATAAGGTTCAGAAAGGCGACGCCGTCTTCATCCGCTACGAAGGCCCGAAAGGCAGCGGTATGCCGGAGATGTTCTATACTTCCGAGGCAATCAGCAGCGACAAAGAGCTTGGAAAGAGCATCGCGCTTATCACCGACGGCCGTTTCTCCGGCGCCTCCACCGGCCCGGTCATCGGCCACTGCAGTCCCGAAGCTGTAGACGGCGGCCCGATCGCACTCGTCGAGGAAGGGGATTTGATTGAGATTGATGTGAAGGAACGAAAACTTAACATCATCGGAATCGCAGGAGAACGCAAGTCCATGGAAGAAATTGATGCGATCTTAAAAGAACGCCGCCGGAACTGGAAACCGCGCGAGCCGAAATACAAAAAAGGCGTACTCCGTCTTTTCAGCCTCCACGCAGCAAGCCCGATGAAAGGGGCGTATCTGGAATACTAAAAATACTTGCGTTTTTCTGGGATGGTCTTTAGAAGTTAAGGCAGAGCAAAAAATGGAGGAAGGAGCAACAGAAAAACAAGTGAAAGAAAATACCTAAAAAACAAACTGTTCCTGTATAATGTTGCATCTCTTCAGAAAATGGTCGGAAGTCCAGATTCTGTCCAGAAGAATGTGGTGCTGGAGAACAATTCGCTGTCGGCGGAGCAGATTACCGGTGTGGAAAACCGAAAGAGCAAGGCAGGCGAAGCCGTTCTTCCGGTACTGCGCAGTGTTTCGCTGTTTCTTCTCGGGCTGCTTGGCGTGCTTCTGATTCTGCTGACGCTGCTTGTGATTGCGGCGGAGGCGGCGCGGATCATCTGCCTTGGACCGGCGGCAAAGAAACAGCAGAAGGAGCGGCCGGGCAGGCGGATCCGGAGAACGGAAGCAAGAATTTACCAGTATCTTTGTCTGTGGGGCATAGATGCCGGTCTTGGCTGGGAAACAGCAGCAACCGATGCAGAACTCGCCCGCAGATTTCCGGCGGTCGAACCAGGCGAATATACGCGTGTCTGCCATCTGATCGAGAAACATATCTACGGCGAGAGTCTGCTGTCTCCTTATGAGGAACGTACGCTGAACCATTTTCTGGAAAAGCTGATGGAGCCGGTACCGGGCTGCAGCTGGAAAATGCGGCTGAAGCTGCGCTATGCGTGTCTGCGCCGTGTGAATACGAAGAAAAAGAAGAGAAAGCACAGCGCTTTCCAGCAAAAATAAGGGTTAGGAAAACAAATGAAAAGAGGGATTTTACGATGAAATATAGTAACATTTAATATTCGCTGTGATTTTGGCCAGGATGGAGCCAATAATTTTATCTACCGCAGACCGCTGATTCTGGAAAAAATCAGACAGGAAAAGCCGGATATCATCGGTTTTCAGGAGGTACTGCCGCATGTGGCTGCCTGGCTGAAGGAAAATCTGACGGAATATTACATTGCCGGATGTGGAAGAGAAAAGGATCTGACCGGTGAGGCAATGATCATTGCCTATCGGAAAGAACGTTTTCAGAGTGTGAGCCTGGAAACCTTCTGGCTGTCACCGACACCGTACGTGCCGGGATCCCGCTATCCGGTACAGAGTATGTGCCCGCGTACTGCGACGGATGTGGTATTTGAGGATATGGAGACCGGAAAAGTGTTCCGCGTCATCAACACCCATCTGGATCACGAGTGCGCCGGGGCGAGAAAGCTTGGCCTGGAGCAGATTCTCGCACATCTGAGAGCAGAGAAAGCATTTGCCGATGTGCCGGTGATTCTTAGCGGCGACTTCAATGCCGAGCCGGACAGCGAAGAGATGAAACCGCTGAGGGAAACTGCCGGTCTTGTGAATGCGACGGAAGGAATCGGCATTACCTTCCACAACTATCATCGCGATGATCCGAACGATCCGCAGTGCTCGATTGACTACATCATTCTCAAAGGGGACTGGGAACTGAAAAAGGTGGAAAAATGGACGGAGCAGAAGGACGGTGTGTGCCTTTCTGATCATTATCCGATCTGTGCGGAACTTATTTAAAATATAGATGCAAGAGGCGGCCGCCGGGAGAAAAAATCTTCTGGCGGCGTTTTTTTACGATAGTTATAGGAAAAACTTATAACAAGTCAAAGAAAAAAGGGAATATACAAACGCCGCATTTTCTGTTATGATAGGTTACGTTACAAAACCTATCAGATTAGTATAGAAAGAAAAATTACGAAATAACAGGAGATTATTCATATGGCAAGAGGAATTGACACAAAATGTATCCATTTAGAAGAGGACGAGGGACAGTGTAGCCACTACGGCGCACTCAGCTACCCGATTTATCAGACCGCAACGTATGCGCATCCGGGCGTAGGACAGAGCACCGGATTTGATTACAGCAGACTGCAGAATCCGACCAGAGAGCATCTGGAGAAGATGGTGGCTGCACTGGAAAACGGAATTGATGCGTTTGCATTAAGCTCTGGCATGGCAGCGATCTCACTTCTGATGGAGCTGTTCCGCCCGGGAGACCACATCATTGCGGATTCCGATTTGTACGGCGGAAGCATTCGTCTGTTCCACCATGTGAACGAGAAAAACGGCATCGAATTTTCCGGCATCGACTGCTGCCGTGATGACGTGGAAAGCTATGTGAAAGAAAATACAAAAGCCATCTACATCGAAACTCCGACGAACCCGATGATGAACGTAACCGACATCCGAAAGATGGCGGATATTGCAAAACGCCACAACCTGATTCTGATTGTGGACAACACCTTTATGTCCCCGTATTTTCAGAATCCGCTCGATCTCGGTGCGGACGTTGTGATTCACAGCGGCACGAAATACCTGAGTGGCCACAACGATACACTGGCAGGCTTTATCGTGACGAACCGCGAAGATATTCAGGAAAAACTGCGTTTCCTGATCAAGACAACAGGTGCAGGCCTTGCTCCGTTTGACTGCTGGCTGGTACTGCGCGGCATGAAGACGCTTGGCATCCGCATGGAACGCTCCCAGGAGAATGCAAAACAGATTGCCGCATGGCTGCAGCAGCAGAAAGCAGTCACAAGAGTGATTTATCCGGGACTGCCGGATCACCCGGGCCATGAGATTATGAAAAAACAGGCAAGAGGCTTCGGTGCCATGCTGACAATCCAGCTCGAGAGCAAAGAGTTTGCCCTTGCCATTCTGGAAAAGGTAAGAATGATCCGTTTCGCAGAGAGCCTCGGCGGCGTGGAGACACTCGTTACGTATCCGACGACGCAGACACATGCCGATGTGCCGAAGGAAATCCGTGAGCGGAACGGAATTACGGAGAGCACCCTTCGCTTTTCCGTCGGAATTGAAAATATCGAGGACCTGGTCGGTGAGCTTGAGAAGGTTTTTGCAGAAATTGAGGAAGAGAAAAATGACGGAAAGAAATCTTGATTTTGACAGAATCATCAACCGAAAAAATACAGACTGTTTAAAATATGACTTCGCAGTAAAACGCGGTATGCCAGCCGACGTGCTGCCGCTGTGGGTGGCGGACATGGATTTTGAGACATCCTCCTACATCGAGGATGCGCTGGTAGAGCGTGCGAAAATGGGCATTTACGGCTACAGCGATGCGCAGACTCCGTATTTTGAGGCCGTTGCGGGATGGATGAAACGCCATCACAACTGGGAGCCGAAAGAAGAATGGCTGATCAAAACGCCAGGCGTTGTATTTGCACTTGCGATGGCAGTCAAAGCTTACACCGCGCCTGGGGATGCCGTGCTGATCCAGTCACCGGTTTACTATCCGTTTTCGGAAGTCATTGCGGATAACGGCAGAAGAGTTGTCAGCAGCACGCTGGTGCTCGGCGATGATAACCGCTATCACATGGATGTGGCGGATTTCGAGGAGAAGCTGAAAGCTGAAAACGTGAAGCTCTTTTTCCTCTGCAATCCGCACAACCCGGTCGGAAGAGTCTGGACGAAAGAGGAGCTGACGGCGATCGGCGATCTCTGCGTGCAGTATGGCGTGACCGTTGTAAGTGATGAGATCCATGGAGATTTCATTTTTAAAGGCGAGCATCAGGTGTTTACTGCGATCAAAAAAGAGTACGAGGACATCACGATCACCTGCACCGCGCCGAGTAAGACATTCAATCTGGCAAGTATGATGATGTCAAACATCTTTATCGCCAACCCGGAACTCCGTGCGAAATTCCGGAAACAGCTCGATGCAGCCGGAACGAGCCAGCTTGGTGTGATGGGTCTGGTGGCATGCGAGACGGCATATAATAAGGGCGAGGAGTGGTATGAGGCAATGCTTTCCTATGTGAAGGCAAATGCAGAATTTACAAGGCAGTATGTGGAGGAGCAGATTCCGGGCGTGAAGATGATCGACCTGGAGGGAACATATCTCGTATGGCTCGATTTCCGCGAGACGGGGCTTTCTGTCGACGAACTGGAAGACCTGATCATCAACAAGGCGAAGCTGTGGCTCGACAGCGGCAAGATCTTCGGAGACTGCGGTCGCGGCTTCCAGCGGATCAACATCGCCTGCCCGCGCGCAACCCTGACCGAGGCACTGGAGCGGATTCGGGATGCGATGAAAAGCAGATAAAGCCACACCGATGAGATGCGTAGCATTTTGGAAGTTGGCTCTGAACAGTGACGAAAACATGTTGAAAAGGCGCAGCTTACGGAACATCTTTTTGGGAGATATGATTTTTTTTGTGTCTCCGGTAGAGAAAGAAGAAAGCTGCGCCTCCGCATATCAAAACGAGTACTTTCACCGGAATCTGATATACCGGATACACAGAGGTATAAATGCAATGATATTCTGGCGAAGAAACTTCGCTTTCCTCAGCAGGGCTCGGGCTCCAGGAAAAAGATGCCAGAATTCGAAAATATTTTTTATCAGAAGAAAACTGGCTATAAGGAAGATAAAAATACTGGGTTTCCAGGCGTTGTGATTTTCCGTTCCAGCGTCCAGGGTTCTTCCGTGCTGTTCCGAGTCCACAATTCTGCTTTTTCTAATTCAAAAAGATACATCAGTGGATCTGTCTCCAGACGGATAAAGTCTTCTTTCGCAGTTCTTACCTGGGTTATATTTTGAAAATCGAAAACTGTCTGATATAACAAAGAACGATCTGATTTTTCCTGATAGGTGAGTACATTTGCGGCATACAGATCTTGGAAACTTTTTGTCTTTTCAGATCGTTTAAAAAATAGAAATCGATAGGTTTGGAAGAAGTTTTTCGATACTCGTTTTCTAACTGGATTCTATTGGCGAAGCATTTTCTGGTACGTTTTCTTTTAAAAAAGAGCACAATACCGTATCGTCATTTTCGAATGCAGTGTCTGCTTTGACTGGAACAGAAAAACAGAATAACAGGGTGAAAAATAAAAATTTGATTTTTTTCATAATGAGTTACCTCTTATTTATGGCTTTATTCAGTTGATGCCGGATTTAAAAGTTTTTTTGAATGGTTGTTCTGTACTTTTTGTTCCTGCAATTCCTAAAACATTCATAATCTGCCCGTTTTTCTACGAGTAATGGCGACTTGCTCATGATTTTACTTAAATTACTTGAAAATACCTTAAACACAATTTGCCTATCAGAGAAATTTGTGCTTCTGGATAGGCAAATTGTTACTTTGAAAGAGTAATTAGAAATTAAATGTATTTGTATGTGGTGAATGAAAGTTTAATAACTTAGGTTCATTGTTTTATATGCAGTATAGGCTGTTCCTGATGGAGAGTAGCTAATTCCACCACCGTTGTAGGAAAAAGAGATACTGTAGCCGGTTTTCTGGGGATTATATAAGTATCCCATTACAATTCTTTTATCACTGCTATTACCTGCAGTAGCGTGACAGTATGTAACACCTTTAAGCTTCATGGCATAGTCGGGTGTTCCTAGTTGACTCCCTGAAAATTCAGCACCAGATAATTGCTGATTATTTGCAGTAAGAGTTCCACCGACTTTCCAATCGTTCATAGTATTATCTTTGTACCATAATTTTCCTACCCGATATTCATACGGTCTCATAGCAGCGCCTAATTGAAAAAGAAAAACTAGTTCTTTTCCGCGAGGTTGTTTATTAGAAGTAAACTCGTATGTTGGATAGATATAAATGGTTGATGCATTTTTAAAAGCTGATGCAGTAAAGGAAATACCGGTTAAAGTTTCGCTACTGAGTATCGATATTTGATTTTCGATATTTGAATTAATATATTCAAAATGTTTACCTCCACTTTTTAAGTCATCCACAATGAACTGCATGACGTCATCATCCAGTCTTTTCTATTTCCTTTTGTGGCATTCCGGTTTTTAATAGATATGCTTTGTTAGATAGAACAACATTATTATCTGCCTTTACATTGCAAATTACCATATTTAAGGACAGAATACAACAAATAAAAAATGCAAGACATGTTTTTAATTTTTTCATGATGAGTGGTCTCCTTTCATAAGTATTGTTGGATGGTTTTAGTTTTTTATTTATCCTTAGATTAGTG
>ENA-OQIX01000043-OQIX01000043.1-human-gut-metagenome-genome-assembly--contig:-NODE-43-length-20621-cov-2.459500_pt1 | contig 20621 bp, 21 predicted proteins | sample MGYA00242591_ERZ504756 | MGnify/ENA primary metagenome ERZ504756 (study PRJEB26092, sample SAMD00036369) | human gut metagenome | host: Homo sapiens | study: EMG produced TPA metagenomics assembly of...
GTGGACGAGCATGACAATCCGGTCACCGGTCAACGAGGCAAACGCCATCCGCCTGGTACCTGACCCGTCATCTGGAAACCCGCGGCGACGAATCCTCCGTCACCGAATACCAGACCACCTGCCTGTGCGAGGACGGCGTGCATGTTCGCGTGGAATCGCCGGTGGCGCTGCGTGCGAATGACGATTTTGGCTATGACTTCCGTGATCCGAAGGTTGAATGCGGCATGGTCGGCGAGGCGCTCGACCCGGATCGTGCCTATATGGTAACGCCACCAATCTGCCGGTATCGGAATTTAGCGCAGACGCCGCCGATAGTGCGGTTCCCGGCATCAGCACCCAGAACACCGGCGGCTGGTTCACTTATTCTCCTCAGGGCAAGCCGGGGGTCGACCAGCCGAACAAACGCCACCGTTCCCGCCATGACATTGTTCTCCGCGAAGAAACCGCTCAAGCGCAATGTGACATGGCGCTACGAAGGGCCGGTGCTCGCCGATTTCGGTCATCAGATCGCACGCACCTACGAATGCCCTGACCTGTTCCAGGTCGACGGCGTGACCGTTGCCGTGGGCGCGCTGATGCATTACCGCGACAAGCAGGGACGTTTCCAGCAGGTGCGCTGGTATGCCGGCGACTTGGTGAATACCGATAATGGTCCGAAACTGGATGTCAAGGCCAGCGACTGGTGCGATTTCGGCACCGGATATTACGCCACGCAAAGCTTCGCCGACGATAACGGCCGTCGCATCGTATTCGGCTGGTATACCGACTTCCCGGCGATGCGTGTTCGAGCCAGCCGTGCCTTGCCAACGGCATGATGTCGCTGCCGCGCGAACTGCACGTGCGTGACGGCAGGCTGTATAGCAGGCCGGTGGATGAAGTGTACCGCGAGCTGCTCGGCGAGCGTCTTGCCGTGCACGGCGATGGTGGGGATATGGTCGTTACGGCTCCCGGCAACGCATACTATGCGAACGTGCATCTGGCGGATGATGCCGATGCCATCATGGTGCTGGCGAAGGGCGTCAACCCGCAGGACGGCAGGCCGACCGAACTGCTGCTGCAGCGCACTGATGGCGTGACCCGCCTGGTGGCCAAGGGCACTGCGGTGGAGGATGTCGACTTCGACAGCGGCATCACCGATGTTCGCCAGGTGGAGGTGTTCTTCGACCGCAATGTTGTCGAAGTGTTCCTCAATGGCGGTCAGACGGCAGGAAGCATGCTGTTCCAAGGCGCTGATGGCGACGGTGAGCTTCGCATCGCGTCGTCCGGCAAGATCGATGCGGTTGATGCGCGTGCATTGAACGGTATTTGGCGCTAAGACGTAGAGCCGTATCCGGCGGCCCCGTTCCTGCGTGTTCCTTGTGACACGGCGGGTGCGGGGCCGCTGCCGTATGTGCAGGGGTATGTACGCGATATGTGCGAGATATGGGCACGATATGTGCGCTGCGTTGTAATTTGCCGGCGGATGTTGCATGTCATGCTGTGTTGCGACACGGCGCGGGTGAATCCGTGGGCGGTGACGACCTAGGTAAACGTTTGACTACTGACATGCGCGTGTGGCGTCTCACCATGTAATGCGAAAAGCGGGAGAGAGGGGTGTTTTGGCGCGTGCGTTTCCTATACTTGGGGGCACGCCCGGCAATTCGCCGAGGCGGTAACTGGATATTCGCACCTCACGTTTAGGGAGTTCCATGAACAAGGCAATCATCACCGTCGTCGGTCAGGATACTGTCGGCATCATCGCACGCGTCTGCACCTATCTTTCCGCGCACAAGGTCAACGTACTCGACATTTCGCAGACCATCATCGACGGTTTCTTCAACATGATGATGATTGTGGACTACTCCAACGCGGACGAGGAATTCGGCACCGTCGTCGACGATCTCGACAAGCTCGGCGAGGAGATCGGCGTGCGCATCCGCTGCCAGCGCGAGGAGATCTTCACCAAGATGCACCGCGTCTGAGCTGCTGGTCAGGCAAGTAACCGAATCTTCGAATCCGAGCAACCGTAAGGAAAAACCATGCTGAATATCATGGAGGTCCACGAGACCAACAAGATGATCGAGCAGGAGAAGCTCGACGTGCGCACCATCACCATGGGCATCAGCCTGCTGGACTGCGCCGCCGACAGCGTCGACGAGGTCTGCGAGAACATCTACAACAAGATCACCACGTATGCCAAGGATCTCGTATCCACCGGCCAGGCCATCGAACGCGACTACGGCATCCCGATCGTCAATAAGCGTATCACCGTCACTCCGATCTCGCTGGTGGGCGCAAGCTCCTGCAAGAGCTCCGAGGACTTCGTCAAAATCGCGCACGCGCTCGACCGTGCTGCCAAGAAGGTCGGCGTCGACCTGATCGGCGGCTACTCCGCGCTCGTGTCCAAGTCCATGACCCCGGCCGAGGAGATGCTCATCCGCTCCCTGCCGCAGGCCCTGTCCGAAACCGACATCGTGTGCTCCTCCGTGAACGTGGGCTCCACCAAAACCGGCATCGACATGAACTCCGTCGAACTGCTCGGCCACATCGTCAAGGACATCGCGCACGCCACCGCAGACAATGATTCCTACGGTTGCGTGAAGTTCGTGGCGTTCTGCAACGCCCCGGACGACAACCCGTTCATGGCAGGCGGCTTCCACGGCGTGACCGAAGGCGACGCGGTCATCAACGTCGGCGTCTCCGGACCGGGCGTGGTCTCCCGCGCGCTCGACGAGGCCAAGGGCAAGGACTTCGAGTTCCTGTGCGAAACCATCAAGCGCACCGCGTTCAAGATCACGCGCGTCGGCCAGCTGGTGGCCCAGGAGGCTTCCCGCCGACTCGGCATTCCATTCGGCATCATCGACCTTTCCCTTGCGCCAACCCCGGCCGTAGGCGATTCCGTCGGCGAAGTGCTTGAAAAGATCGGCCTCGAACAGGTTGGCGCTCCTGGCACTACCGCGGCTTTGGCCATGCTGAACGATCAGGTGAAGAAGGGCGGCATCATGGCCTCCAGCTACGTGGGTGGCCTGTCTGGTGCGTTCATCCCGGTCTCCGAAGACAAGAACATGATTGACGCTGCCGCCTCCGGTTGCCTGACCCTCGAGAAGCTTGAGGCCATGACCTGCGTATGCTCCGTCGGCCTTGACATGATCGCCATTCCGGGCGATACCTCTGCTTCCACCATCTCCGGCCTGATCGCCGACGAAGCCGCCATCGGCATGGTGAATCAGAAGACCACCGCCGTGCGTGTGATCCCCGTGGCGGGCAAGGGCGTGGGCGAGATGGCGAACTTCGGCGGCCTGATGGGCTACGCGCCCATCATGCCGGTCAACCAGACCAGCTGCGAGGCCTTTGTGACCCGTGGCGGTCGTATTCCCGCTCCGATTCACAGCTTCAAGAATTGATTCGGTAGGGTCTCACCGTTCAAAGAGGTACATCCGGTAACTCGCAGATAGCTGTCTGCTGTAGAGAAAGTGCCTCATATATGAAAACCCCGAGCATGAACGTTGGAATATCAACGCTCATGCTCGGGGTTTCTTTGTCGACGTACTCACGGCAAAAACGATAGCGCGCCGCCATCCTTCCGCCGCGATGATATTGTGCGCCTGTGGGACGTGTCCTGCATTTTGGCATACCCCTGAGTAGAGTTATGCCCAGTGTGAAATGTGAAACGTCAGCGAAAGGGAGAAGATGACGGTAGCGGATTTGTTCCGGGCCATTAAGCGCCACTGGATTCTTGAGATTATTCTGTTTGTAGTTACCGTGGGTGCCGTAGCTGGCTTCACCTTCACTGCTACCCCCATGTATTCCGCTCAGATTCAACTGATGCCAAAGGCTACCGCCAGTGCAGATGCGAGTACGGCCCAATCGTCGTCGGCAGCGGCGTCGTCGGCAGCGGCTCAGTTGGCGAATTATATTGAAGTGGTTCAGTCTGATGCCGTGCTTCAGCCGACTATCGACAATTTGGGTCTGCACGAGACCGTGCCGCAGCTCAGGAAGCTGGTTGTTGCCGAGAACGTTACCGGTACCACTTTGTTAGATATCACGGTCACTTATCCGAACGCCAAAGACACCACGCTGATTCTTAACGAGGTGGCCAAGCAACTCAACAAGCAGGTTTCCGCCGATGCTTCGGACATGTTGACGCTGACTACTGTGCAGAAGCCTGTTGAACCTACGTTGCCCTCCTCGCCTAACATCATAGCGAATATGGCGATCGGTGTGGTCGCAGCTCTTGTGGTGGCTGTGTTGGGTGCATTCCTGCGGGAGCTTGCAGACAACAATATTCATGCACAGACCGACATTACCAATGCGGTCAATGCGCCGATTCTCGCATCTATCCCGAAGAGCTTCACTGTCGCCGGGCATGTTCCTGCGGTCATCGTCAAGCCGCGTGGCCATGCGGCTGAGGAATTCCGCAGGCTTTGCACTAATCTGTCGTTCGTCGAGAACGGTAATGAGGATCGCCCTGATAATGATCATTCCAATGTGATTATCGTGACCTCTGCCGTGCCTGACGAGGGTAAGACCTCGGTTTCGGTCAATCTCGCAGCCGTATATGCAGAGAAGGGTGAGAGCGTACTGCTCATTGATGCGGATGCTCGTCACCCCTCTGTGGCGAAGGCGTTGGGCTTGAACAATGCAGTGGGCTTGGTTAAGTTGCTTGCGGGTGATGTCGATGCACGTACTGCCGTGCAACGGTATTGGAAGCCCGAGATGCAGGTGTTGCCTGTTGAGGAAACTTCTACTTCGAATGTGATTCTTGGTTCCAATGTCATGCGTGACATGGTGGACCAGGCCACTCGTCATTATGACCACGTAATCATCGACACCGCCCCTATTCAGGTTTCCAACGATGCATCGGTGTTTGCTCGCTCCGGTGGTACGGTGTTGCTCGTTGTCAGCCAGAATGTTGGACAGAAGAAGGCTCTGCGCAATACAGTGCGCGAGCTGAAAGTCGCCCACGTAAGGATTGGCGGTGTGGCGTTCAACCGCGTTGCGCATGAGCGTAGCCGTAAGGGCAACTATTACTACTATGAAGAGTCGGAAGTCAAGAATCGCCGTACGAAGGCCTCGACGGGTGACTCATCACAGAATTCCGCTTCCCGTAATGCCCGCCGTGGGCGTCGTACAACGGCCGATGGTCGTTGATTATACGTGGAGAATCGAGAGAACCGACTGCGCGGAGTGAGAACTCCGTAAGGTGGACACGTTCTAGGGGAAGGCAGAGATTTGAGGCAACGAGTCGTCTTTATTGTGGAGACAGTAGGCGGAGGCGTACGCACGCATGTACTCCAGTTGTTGAAGAATCTCGATCCGGAGCGCTATGAATTAACGCTCATCTACGGAGAACGATATGACCACGTGTTCGAGTCACAGCGTGAAGAGCTGGCAAAGCACGTCACGCTGATTCTTGATTCCAATCTGGTTCGTTCCGCTGGCCTTCGGGCGAGTTGGAAAGCGGTGAAATCCCTACGGGCTACATTGCGCCGCATCAAGCCGGATATTGTGCACTGCCATAGTTCGATTGCCGGGCTTGTTGGACGTGCCGCCGCCAAACTGGAGCATGTGCCGAAAATCTTTTATACCCCGCATGCTTATGCGTTTGACGCGCCGGAGTTCTCTGCGAAGAAGAGAGCGGTGTTTGGATTGGCTGAGCGCGTGATGAGTCGTTGGGCAACCACACGTACTTTCAATGTGAGTGATGGCGAATATCGCAGTGCGCTCAGGCATCACATCGATAAGCCGAGCAAATTCGCCGTGATTTACAACGGTGTCCCTGAATTGCAGTTGCCCACTCGTGCCGAGTCTAGACACCGATTGGGATTGGATGATTTGGTACCTCAGGATGTGCCGATTGTTGGTGTAGCCGCATGGCTTGACGCTCGCAAGGATCCGATGACATTCGTGCGTATCGCCGAACGTGTGCACGATGATGGCAGAAATGCGCATTTCGTATATATAGGCTCAGGAGAACTGCAAGATCAGGTGCGTGATTTTGTTGCTTCTCATCATCTCGAAGGATTCGTACACCTGCTTGGCTACCGACAGGATACCAGCCTATTGGTACGTGCATTCAATGTGTACTTACTGCCCTCTCTGTATGAAGGCATGCCATACTCGTTGTTGGAATCGTTGTGTGCTGGTGTGCCGATTGTGGCTACCCGCACTACGGGCAATGACGAGGTTGTTTTGCCTGGTGTCAACGGTGAATTGTTCGCTGTAGGTGATGTTGCACAGGGCGCCGCGGCCGTTGAAAAGTTGTTGGACGATTCCCCGACCTTCGAGGCGGTGAAGGACACCTACCGCCAGCGATTCACTGAAGGGGCAATGATCCGTAGAATTACCGAAGAGTACGAACAATAGTCGTAGGCCCAACGAATGGGGCCATAATGCCGGTCGAATCGTCAGACATGGCCGTGGGCAAGTAATGAATGTAAGGAGCGCAGCAAGCCATGATACTCATCAAGGTATGGTACCGGTTCACAGGGCTAATGCTGAAGTGGTTGTACCGTATTGTTTTCCACGGTGATTTCGTGTATGGCAAGCGCTTCCATATGCGCCGTGCATTTCAGCTGACAATTGAGAATGGTGGTCGCGTGGTTCTTGGCGATGACGTGTTCTTCAATGATTTCTGCGCATTGCATGCGCGCAAGAGCATCACTATCGGTGACGGTACGATTTTCGGCGAGAACGTGCGCATCTACGATCATAACCACCGATTTGCCGATCCGACGACGCCGATCAAAGACCAAGGATACAGCGAGGCTGCGGTCTCTATCGGGAAACATTGCTGGATTGGCTCCAGTGTGACGATTCTTAAAGGTGTAACCATCGGCGATAATGTAGTGGTAGGCGCTGGCTGCGTGGTTGTGAAGGATATTCCGGATAACGTCATTGTGCGGCAGAATACGGAACTGGTAATTGAGGAGATTAGACGATGAGCGAGCCGGTGCGCGTGCTCGTGCTGGACACGGTGATGGACCGTGGCGGTGCCGAGACCATGACGATGAATTATCTGCGGCGCATGGACCGCAGCAAGGTTCAATATGATTTTCTCGTCAACCGTGACTATAAGGCCGCCTATGAGGACGAGATTGCGGAACTTGGCGGAAAAGTGTACCGCATGTGTCCGCTATATCCGCAATATTTCGACAAGTACAAGCGTCAGTTTCGTGGGTTTCTTAAGGTACATCCCGAATATCGGATTATCCATTCCAATCTGGAGGAACGCAGCTATTTCGCGTTGCGTATCGCTAAGGAGATGGGTGTTCCAGTGCGCATCGCCCATGCACACAATCGTCCGGTGGGATTTGATTTGAAGTCTGTGGTTCGTGAGTACTTCCGTTTCCGTCTGCCTCCCTATGCCACACATTATTTCGCGTGTGGTCAGGAAGCTGGTGATTGGCTGTTTGGCGTGAAGAATCGCAGTAAGGTGATCCAGGAGCGCAATGCTGTAGATACAGCTCTGTACCGCTACGACCCAACAGTGGCTGAAGAGGTACGCGCGGAGTTCCAGACTCCTGAAGATTGTTTCGTCCTCGGTCACGTGGGCCGTTTCTTCCCTCAGAAAAATCACATGCAGCTTGTGGATATCTTTGCTGCAGTGCATAAGATGCGTCCGAATAGCAGGCTATGGCTCGTAGGCGGTGGAGAACTGGACGACAGTCTCAAGAATCAAGTCAAATCCAAGGTACATGAGCTTGGTCTTGATGAGAGTGTGGTCTTTACTGGTGTGCGCACCGATGTGAACCGCCTTATGCAAGGAATGGATTTATTCATATTGCCTTCCTTGTTCGAAGGTTTTCCCATGACCATGATTGAGGCACAATCCGCCGGATTGCCTTGCATGATTTCCGATAAAGTGCCGCCGCAATGCGATGTAACCGGGAATGTGCAGATCATGACTTTGGACTCCACTCCCGAAGAATGGGCAAAGCATATTCTCGATCAGAGTGACAAATATGCCGCGAAGTCTGATCGCGCCGACGGTGCGAAATCAGTAACCAAGGCGGGATATGACATCGTGAAGAACGCCGAATGGCTGCAGGATTTTTATGTGAATGCATTAGCCAAGGCTGAAGCGAGGGAACGCCGCTGATGGAACAAATAGAGACGGACCAAGTCGTTCATAATTGGCGTGACAACCATAATAAAAACGCCGCTATAATGCTGACATTCATCGTTATGATGATTGCGAAAATCATTACGCTGATGTTGCCGAAGAAATATTTTTTTGACAATAACCGTATTCTCGGTATGGCCAACGGCGATGATTCGGTCAAGGCATGGGGCGGCTCATATGAGGTGGCTGCGAATTTCTTCAAGACCGTTAACGTGTTCAATTTTGTCAAGATGACTGATTGGAGCTGGTTCCTCGGTCTGTTGATGACGGGTATCATTCTGTTGGTAATCACCAGAATTGACGAGCCGGATCTGCCTCAATTAGTGTTCCTTCTTGCTTGCGTTGGATTGCTGAATATTTATGTGTTCAATATCGGCAAGGACGTCATTCAATTCCTGTTCTTCTTTGCCGTATATCTGGTGATTATCTCGCCTATCGGCAACACCACGGTGAAGCTATTGATTTCATCGTTGATTCTGTATTTTGAAAGTACGGTGTTCCGTGCCTACTATATTCTGATTGCGGCGCTGGCCATTGCGGTCTATTGCATTCTGCGCCTGTTCCACCGGTTTGTTAATCTTCCTCGTGTGGTTCGATTACTGGGAATTCTGCTCAGTATGTATGTGCTGGTATGCGCGGTGATGTTTGTCGCACGTGTGGCCAAGCCAGATGAATTCCAATTGATTATGAGTGTTCGCGATGCCAGCCTTGCTGGTCGTGATGCGGATACCGAGGCCTCGGTCACCATCATTCAGAATTGGATTGGCGGTGATAGCGCATCGAGCGGCAATCTTCCGCTATTCCTCGTGAATTACGGTATCAACGCGGCCCGTATGCTCGTTCCCGTGGAATTACTGACGAAGGGCATGCAGTATATTCCATTCTTGCTTTTCCAGCTGGCGGTTACGGTATATTTGGCCAGTTTGTTTGTTCATGTCGATGAGATCGAGGATGAAAACCAGTTCCTCGCATTGTCCATTTTCTTGGGTTATTTCCTCGCGTCAGCTATTTTCGAACCCGATTTCGGCTCGTGGGTGCGGCACGAATCAGCGACTTTCCCGGTGCTCCATTTACTGGTGATGTCTTCCAACCAATGTGTTTCAGCATGGAAGGCCAATGCGGCGGCCCTTAAATCCAAGTTCCATAAGCAATCCAAACACTCATCGTCATGGGAAGGTGAAGTCGCGTGACGAGGTCGCATATCGCGTTTTTCTCTGGTGACATTACTCGATCCGGGGGCACGGAGAACGTTTCCATTATGGTGGCAAATGAGTTGGTGAAGGATTCCTCCTATAAGGTTTTTTTTCATCAGTTTGTTCGAGGAGCAGCCACAACCGTTTTTCCCGATTGACGAGGCCATCAAACGGGACACTGTGTATTCGACAGTCACACACGGTATTCAGCATTACTTTGATACGGTAAAACAGCTGCGCGGACTGGTAAAAAAGCATCATATTGACGTGCTGATTGATATCGACGGCATTCTCGACATGTATACGTTGCCATTGAAACGTGGCACGGGTGTGAAGGTCATCTCTTGGGAGCATTTCAACTATCTGCAGAATCCCGGTGTGCCCTACCGTAAACTAACGCGGCCGTGGGCGGCCCGTAAGGCCGATGCCATAGTGACGCTCACCACAGCGGACAAGAACCTATATGAGCAGCATCTCAACCCCAAATGTCCGGTCATCGACATTCCGAACCCAATGATCGTACCGAGTCCGGCACCGGTATATGCTGCTGCGTCTCAGACGATTTTGAGTTCCGGTCGTCTGACCTATCAAAAAGGGTTCGACATGCTCGTGGATGTAGCGGAGCAGGTGCTTCCGCGGCACCCGGATTGGCAGTGGCTTATTCTCGGTGAAGGCGAAGACCGTCCAATGCTCGAAGAGAAGATAGCTCGAGCAGGCATCGGTAAGCAACTCATACTGAAAGGTCGAGTACCGGATACGGACAGCTACTACCGTAAATCCGCGTTTTTCGTGCTGACCTCACGGTTTGAAGGCTTGCCGATGGTATTGCTGGAAGCCAAGGCGTATGGTCTTCCCATTGTGAGTTTTGACTGCCCGACCGGACCGTCAGAGATTATTGAAGATGCACTCAACGGTAATTTAGTGCGTCCAGATGATATTTCTGGCATGGCTGAAAGCGTCAATCGCCTCATTGAAGACAGGGCAATACGCGAGCGGTATGCTCTGCATGCCGGTGACGGCGATGGTCGCTTTGCCAAGGAAACCATCATCGACCAGTGGAAGACGTTGCTGAACATGGTGCTTCGCCCGATATCAAGGTAGTGATACGAATGAACGACAATCTACAGCATTCTGCGGGTGCCCGGCGCATCTCTTGGGTGGACTATGGTAAGGGATTGGCCATATTACTGGTGTTCTGGGGGCATGCCATATGCCCGGAACCAGTGAGGGCTTCGTTCTATGCCTTCCATATCCCAGTGTTCTATTTCCTTTCTGGTTATGTGTTTTCCACTAGGAAATATCATTCGTTCGGACCATTCCTCTGGCATAAGGTCCGCACGCTCATTATCCCCGGCTTGACGTTCGGTTTCCTCATAGTCTTCTTCAAATGGCTGAACGGCTTGATCGCAGGCGAAGCGTATTCCGTGACCGTTGAAGCTGTTGATTGGTGTTTTCGTGGAATTGCGTGGCGGCGATTACTCGGTGATTCCATGGTTCTTCGTCAGCATATTCATCATCGAGCTTATGGCCTATTGGATTTTCGGTCTGGCAAAGGAACATGCTGGTGTGCTTTTGTCTCTGGCTTTGATTGCCTCCGTGGTCGGCTACTGTTATGCCACGTTCATTGGCAAAATCGTGCCGTGGAGTTTGGAAACCGCATGTACGGGCTTCGGATTCTTTGTGCTTGGGTACCTCGCTAAGTCCCCGGGTAAAACTTGGTTTGCCTCGATCACCCGACCGGCATGGTTGCCGCTATGGTTGGTAGTAACGGCTGCAGGCACGTGGTTGAATGTAACTATTGCCCATCAGCGTCTCGACGTGTATATGAACGAGTATGGATGGTATCCGTTCACCATGATGGGCGCGTTGGGCGGCATCGCGTTGGTGTTGGGGTTGTTGCAGTTGCTGGAATACCACGAGCGGACCGCTGCCGCCAAGCCAGTGAGTTCACTGTTGCGATACATAGGCAAAAATTCGTTCATCTTCTACAGTCTGAACCAAGTGGGATTGCTTATCGGAGAAGAGATCCTGGGAGCCTGCGGTATTCCTCTCAATAACATCACATGGCCATGGCAATTGCTTTGGGGAGGGGCTTGTATAGTGATTGCTGTATTGCTATGCGTTCCGATGGTCGAATTCACCAACCGGTGCTTCCCCCAAATCCTGGGGAAGCCGCGTCGTATTAGCGCTGCATCTTGAAAGGACACTTGACATGCCCACGCGTTCGGTAGCTCTGATTACATATCACGCTGCGCACAATAATGGTTCGTTCTTGCAGGCGTATGCCACACAGCGCAAGATTCAACAGCTTGGCTATGACTGCGATATCATCAATTTCTCGACGCCCCGGCAGCAATATCTGTATGACGTATACAAGAAGGTGTCTGGTCCGAAGGACATCGCCAAGAATCTGTATGCGCTGTTCCACCACAAGCTGATTCAACGACGTCACAACGATTTCACTAACCTTATGCACTCGGCGCTGCAACTCACTCCGAAGTTTTATGAGGACCTCTCCCAGATGGGTGATCTTGAGACACAATACGATGTATTCGTCTCCGGCAGCGATCAGATCTGGAACATGGACGCGTGGGATTATAGTGACGCTTACTTCCTAAGCTTTGTTCATCACAAGCCTAAGGTTTCTTACGCCTCCAGCATGGGCGGTCATATTCTTGACAAACGTGGAGATACGGCACTTGCTAACCATTATCGAACACTACTGGCTGATTACCAAGCCATTTCCGTGCGAGAGAAGACTGCGCAGGATTATCTCCAGCCGCTGTTGGACAAGCCGGTGACGCAGGTTATTGACCCCACATTGTTGCTTGAGCGGAAAGATTACGAAGAAATCACGGCTCCTCGGCTAGTCGAGGAACCGTATATCTTCTACTACGCGATTGACTCTATAGAACTCAACGACAGCGCGGCTAAGGCTGTGCAACAGTATGCTCAGGCCACAGGGTTGCCGGTGTATGTAATGTTCACCGGCAATAAGTCGTATGGTCTTGAGAAGTATGGATTCCATCTGCTGGAGGTGGCGGCACCGAACCATTACCTCAGCCTGATTAAGAACGCTGAGCACGTGTTGACCGCCTCGTTCCATGGCACGGCATTCTCCATTCTGTTCGGCAAACAGTTCCATGTGGTACGTGGCAAGCACAACGGTAAGGTCAATATGGATGACCGTATGAGCTCATTGCTCTCCACATGTGGTTTGGAGCGGCAGCAGCTCATCGAGGGCGAGGCTTGGACCGATGACGTCATCGATTATGAGCGTGTGTATCCGCTATTGGATGTGGAACGCAACCGTTCGCTGGATTATCTGCAATCGGCGTTGCAGGTGAACGAGTAACGAGTAAAAGGAGCACATCATGAAGGCTTTGGTGAAACGTCTCCTGCCTGAATCGGCATTGGCATGGTTACGCGGATGCGAATCCGATATGAAATTACGACGTGAAACCCTTCACCAGATGAAGCGGTTCCGCCGCAACTACGCAAGACGAGGCTCCACGCGCAAAAGTCATCTGGAAACTAGGATTGTATTCTTTACCCATCAGATTGAAAAGGGGCTGAGTCACACTGATTTCCGATATGGTTTCGGCAAAAAGGTGTTGGCTCAGATGGCGCCGCTGATGGAGACGCTGCGTACCACAGACCCGGACATCGCACATAACGAGGTCTACCGAACCGCTCTATCCGCATTGCACGAATATCGTGTGCGGCATGAGACCAAGCAATTCGATTTGACTTACGCCAAAGATCTGTTCAGCCAACGGATATGGAACGAGATTGAATTCACGAACGACCGAAGTGGCGGAGACCTTATCATCCGGAGTGCAGACAAGCGTGATAACGCAGAGCTTTCGTTCTCCCAACTTATGGAACAGCGCCATTCGGTGCGTGAATTCGCTGAAACCCCGGTGACGGTGGAAGAAATCATGAATGCGGTACGTGTCGCCATGCGCACGCCGTCGGTCTGTAATCGTCAGCCTACACGAGTGCACATCATCACTGATGCAGAGCTCATCAAAAAGGCCATGCCATTGCAGGGCGGATTCCGTGGGTACCCGATGCCGCCTGCGTTGGTGCTTATCACTGGTGACAATCAAACAATGATGAACCAGGATGAACGCAACGAATGCTATACGGATGGTGGACTGTTCGGTATGTCGCTGTTGCTCGCACTGGAGGAACAGCAGATTGCCGCGTGTCCGCTTAACACCATGTTGCCAATGAAACGTGATGAAGCGACGCGTGAATTGCTCCACATCCCGGACAGCGAATTCCTCGTTATGTACATTGCGGTCGGCCATTTCCGCGATGAGGTGAAGACCTGTAAGTCTCAGCGCTTTAGCGCTGATGAGATTGTGACGGTACACGCATGAGCGCTGTAACAAGCGAAAACAGTAACGCCGGCTTGCCATTGGTCAGTGTTGTGGTTCCGGTATATAAAGTTGAACGATGGCTTGATCGTTGTGTGAGCAGCATCGTGCATCAGACGTATGAGAATCTTGAGATTATTCTCGTTGATGATGGCTCGCCGGATGGAAGCTCGAAGAAATGCGATGAATGGGCAGGCCGAGATGGTCGAGTTGTCGTTTTGCATCGTGCCAATGAGGGAGTCTCCGCTGCACGTAATGCCGGTATGGACGCTGCCCATGGCGATTATCTGTGTTTTGTGGATTCTGATGACGCCGTTGAACCTCAATTGGCTGAAACCGCTGTGCGAGCCGCGCAACGTTATGATGCGCAGATAGTCTTCTACGCCAATATGAATGACCGCTACAACGATGAGGGAACACTGCTGGATTCCGCGCAGCAAAGTTCCGTGGCGTTCGTTGCGGAGACTGCTGAAGAATTCAAACGTCATTTTTTGGAACTGAGCCATGGCCAATATGTATGCCCGCCGTGGAATAAGTTGTTCCTGACTTCGTTTGTGAAGCAGGTCGGAATCCGCTTCCCTGAAGGCGTTGTCGGTGGTGAGGACTCCGCATTCAACTTCCCCTTGTATGTGGCTGCGGAACGGGTGGTTGCCATTGATGAGCCGTTGTATCGATACTCGATGCGTGTGGGCAGCACCATGAACACATTTGATCCGCGTCTGCTGGAAGGACGCGTGAGCGTCCATGCCGCACTGTTGCCCATCATTCAGGAATGGAACCCGACATATCTGAATGATCACGATAATCGATTGATAACGAATGTGTGGATTGTGCTCTCTCTGCTATATGCCGATCGTAGACCGCAAATTCGGCAGAAGAGAGGAACAATAGTACGTGGTATCATTACCAATCCGGTGGTACGCGAATGTGCGCGCTCAGTGAATGCGGTCGGTACCAAAAATCGATTGATGACCGTGCTCATTCATAACGGCAATGTCTTAGCTACGCGAATCATCATGCGTGCGGTTAGCCTGTTGAAGCGGATAAGATCGAAGGTGTCGCGATGACGGGTGAAATGCAATTGCCGGATGCGTTGATTAGCGTGATCGTGCCGGTCTACAAAGCTGAGCAAACACTGGATCGTTGCGTAGGCAGTATCGTAAGCCAAACCTACCGTAAGTCTGGGAAATCATTCTTGTTGATGATGGTTTCGCCGGATGAACTGCCCGGCCATGTAGTCGATACATGGTCAGTGAAAGATAGCCCGCATCAAGGTTCGTTCATCAGAAGAATGGTGGAGTGACGAAAGCACGGAATACGGGTTTGGCATGTGCCACTGGTAGATTTGTTGGCATGGGTCGATAGTGACGATTGGATTGATCAGCACTATTTGGATGAGATGTATCAATTGTTGGTTGAATCTAACGCTGATATGGCGGTGTCCAAGAAGCGGGTTGAGTCGAATAGCGCATGCGCTCTTGTATCTGATGCTGAAGAGATTATGCAGATGCATGTATTGGGACGTTTCGGATTTGAGTTATGGCGCACGTTGACAAAAACGGAAAATATTCGAATCTGCAATTTCAGGAGCTGAAAGTCGGAGAAGACGCCGATATGCTCATGCGAGTGCGTTCCAGATGTTCTCGAATCACGGTATCTCATATTCAAGGCTACCATTACAGCATAAGCGAGCAATCCTCGGTGCATGGAGTTGGAATAGATTCCAAGCTTGATTGGATGCGCAGCCAGCGTATGCAGGAACAGTATATCGCAGCGCATCATCCGAATCTTTTGGGATGCGCCAAATATAATCGAGTATATGCTTTTAGCCTTATGCTGCGAGGTCTGCGTGGTGCTGATAAGAATAAGGCAATAACCGAGTTGAAGAGGAAGCTGCGTCGAGGAATCGTCACGGCATTACCTGCATTGTCTTGGTCGTCTCTCAATGCATCCGAAAAAAACGAAGCAATAGCTGCCTTAAAGGTCATTGTACTTGGGTAATTAATTACCGTATAGAGATTGATTGATTATGAATAAGTATAAAACTCTGTTATTGAATATAGGCTTGTTCGGCATTAATACAGTAGCGACCAAACTTATTACTTTTTTGCTTGTCCCTTTGTATACATATTACCTGTCGACCAAAGAGTTCGGCATCACGGATATGTCTTTGACGGTAATTTCCTTAGTTCTGCCTATTGCGTCAATGTCGATATCTGATGCGGTGCTACGTTTTGTGATAGATGACAGCAATGATCAGAAATCAGTGGTTTCATATGGGCTGATTGTTATTGTTTTAAGCTGTGCAATTGTCGCGTTGTTGCTTCCCGTGCTCAAACTTTCTGTATTCGGCGGGCTGGGCAATTACTCTGGGTACTTTCTGCTAATGTATGTGTCTACGGCATTGATGACCTATGCGGGTAATGTAGCACGCGGATTGAACCAGATTAAAATCATACCGATATGCGCATCGATCTCAACACTCATCACAGGTATCAGCGCATATCTTTTAATCGTGCGACAGGGAATCGGCATTCAGGGATATTTCATATCTGTTAGTGCCGGTCCGTTGGTCGGTACTGCAATTTATACCATTGTCGGTAAGCACTATAAGTATTATTCTCTTCGTTCGCTTTCCGGTAATGTGCCGTTGATTAAGAATATGTTGGTATATGCATTACCATTGGTTCCCAATACGCTTTTCTGGTGGCTTGGAACAAGTATCAATCGCTTCTTCATTACTGGAATGCTGGGGATTGGTGCATCAGGACTTTATGCAGCAGCCAGTAAGATTCCGAATCTGTTGAATCTGGCATATTCCATTTTTCAGCAGGCATGGCAGCTCTCAACATTCCAGGAATATCGTAAGAGCGACATCGGGAAATTCTTCTCGATGATATTGATTCCGTTGCAAGCAGTTTTGACGGTCGGTGCATCTTTCATCATGCTGATTTCGCAGTTGCTGGCTTCATTTATGCTGCAAAAGAGTTTCTATTCCGCGTGGACGTTGATTCCGGTTGTCTTGCTCGGCTTCTATTTCAGCTGTATGAATACGTTCTACGGAACGGTTTATACCACACTGATGAAAACGAAATACCTCATGACAACCACGATAGTTGGCTCACTGGTATGCGTCATCGCAACAGCAGGGTTGATTCCTGTTCTGGGACTCTATGGCGCAGGAGCAGCCAGCATATTATGCAACGCGGTGATTTATGTAATGCGCATGATAAATTCAAGACGCCTTGTGTCAATCGATGTGAACTATTGCATATTGGTTATTTCCATTGTGCTGTTAGGCGTGCAGATGATGATTACTGCGATGGCGGTTCCATATTATTGGGTTTATGGCGTATTGATATTTCTCGTATTGACTGGCATACACGGTATGCGATGTGTGCCTTTGCTGCAGCTTGTTGTAGGCAAGAAAAACAAGTAGGGAGAAAGCCATGCAGAGCACAACCACGAATGCCGTATTCCTCGAATGCTATCTTGCGCACAATGTAGGTGACGATTTATTCTTGGAAACTCTCCTCAGGCGTTACCCGGATACGCATTTCACATGCGTGGCGGATGGTTCCTATGATTGGCTCCTTGAAAGATACCATAATATTAGTCTCGTAAGGCCTCCGCGCAAGAAGAGTGCATTGAGGGGCAAGCTGTCTTTACTGTCTTCGATTGCATATACGAATGAACTTGCTGCCTTGAAATGTCAGTCAGTGAGGAATTGCGGCATTCTTGCGGTCATCGGTGGCTCTCTATATATACAACCGATCTGGAAACATTCGTTGTTCACTACGGTGTTTTCTCTGCGTGACGTTTTGCAACGCAAACGTTTATATTCATCGGCTGATAAAACTTTTGTTCTTGGAACGAATTTTGGACCGTATCGTAACTCCTGGTACAAGAAGTTGTATAGCGACATTTTCAATAAATATGTTACCGATATCTGCTTCCGTGACCAATACACGTTCCAACTATTTAAGAGTGATGAGCATATAAGGGTCGCTCCGGATATTTTGTTCGGAACGGAATTTCCACGTGTGGAACGTAAGAAAAAGGTCCTGTTCTCTGTTGTTGATCTCGGCAATACGATGAAATTCCGTGATTTATCTTCATGTTCTGCGGATTATGATTCGTGGATTGTTAATGCTGCAAATTGCTATGCGAATTTGGGATATGATATTCAACTGTGTGGATTCTCAACCGTTGAGCATGATGATGTGGCGGTTGCCCGTATCAGTCATCTCCTTGCGCAGGAGTCGATTCAACATGACTGCTTGACATATGATAACGATACATCTCGGATTCTGAGTGCGATAGCGGAGTCGGAAGTTATCGTGGGAACACGATTCCATGCCTCGATTCTAGGACTTGCCGCTGGCTGTAAGGTGCTTCCAATCATTTACAGCGATAAGACCTCGCATAGTTTGGATGATATTGGATTCGCCTCTGATATAAGATTGGATTTACGTAATTTTAAGTCTGACGATATTTCAATCTGTCGCAAAGTACTTGCAAGAGAGCGCATGGACATCGGCGAAGTCAAAACGCAGTCTCAGCATCACTTCATCGGATTAGATTGCGTATTAGGGGTTGACCGGTGATGAGAGTTTCTGGAGAGAAGATTGTGAGTGGAATTGTGGGCACCCACTCGCTCATGTGTTTTGAGGTTTGGTGCGATTATGTGTACGCAAATGCATAATGTATCAGGTGGTCACTTGGTAATCAGCGTTATCGTGCCCGTATACAACGTTGAGCGTTGGCTGGATCGTTGTGTAACGAGCATTGTGGGGCAGACTTATAAGAACTTGGAAATCATCTTGATTGATGATGGTTCTACGGATAAGTCTTCGGAGATGTGTGATGCTTGGTCCCGACTGGATAATCGTATTCGTGTTATTCACAAGGCCAATGGGGGATTATCCTCTGCTCGCAATGCTGGACTTGGCATCGCGACAGGTACGCGAATTGCGTTTGTGGATAGCGATGACTGGATTGATTCCGAGATGCTGTCCACGATGAATCAATGGATGGATGAACAATCCGCTGTGGATGTGGTGATGTGCGGTACTATCAAAAACTATGAGAACGGGCGTGAGCAGTGCATTGATGGCGACCTGCCACAACGGGTTTTCACAAGCGATCAGACGTTACATAACTTCCTGTATCGGAGCAACCGCATGGCCAGTGCTGTATGGAACAAATTGTTCGATGCTACATTGTTCAAGGACGGTGAAGGGAAAACCGTAATTCTTTTCCCAGAGGGTCTCGATAACGAAGATTATTATCTGCTGGCCCATATATACCGAAGGATGCGTGGAATTTACTTCAATCCACGCGGATTCTACCATTATTGTATTCGTACGGGGTCCATAACCACGGCTGGAATGAATGCTCATAGCCTGGATAAAGGCATCAGCTCCGAACGATATTGTGATTATCTGGAGGACAGTGGATACACAGACAAAGTGGCATTGGCTTACGGCCGTATGCAGGGTTGGTATGACACGCTCTATGATGTATTGAATAAGCAAGCGGATGGCGCAACAATCGCGTATTGCCGACACCGTCTTGCCGATAGAGCGTCGTATGTTTTATCCAGCCCGCAGGTGCCTGTATTGCGCAAGGCCAAAATATGGGCGATGATTCATATCCCGCGGATATATCATAGCTTGACGGTGCTGAAAGGGGAGCAGTAACCCATGAATGAGCCTGTTCGCATTCTGCAATGGGGCATGGGGCCGAATCTTGGCGGTGTCGATTGCCTGATGATGGATATCTATCGGCATATCGACCGATTCAAGGTGCAATTCGATTTCCTATGCGATCATGATGCGGACAAACTGGCTTTCGAGGATGAGATCCTTGCCATGGGAGGGCGTGTATTCCGCGTCATGGTATCGCAACGCGAATCCGTGATAAAGTCCCGTACCACATTGACGTCGTTTTTCCGAGACCATCCTGAGGTACAGGGTATTCACGTAAACGCGAATTTCCCGTATGCATTGCCGCTCAAATATGCGGCGGAGAACGGAGTGCAGCTTCGTATTCTGCACTCTCATAACGCAGGTACCGCTGTGAGCCATGACCATGACGATTTGGCGCATACATTGATATGGCGCTTTCGGGAATGGCAGACCAGACGCCAGATTAACCGGTATCCGAACGTGTATTGTGCCTGTTCGAAAGCGGCCGCGGAATATATGTTCCCGGATAAACCATTCACATGGGTTCGTAATGGTATTGATACCGCTCATTTCGCTTATGATGAAGCGGTACGTAGTGCCACGCGCACTGAGCTGCGCATTGCATCAAGCACCTCTGTGATTGGATTTTGCGGGCGATTCCGCACACAGAAGAATCCGTTATTCCTGCTGGACGTATTCGCCGAATATCACCGCATGGTGCCTGATTCTTTGCTGATGTTGGTTGGCATTGGTGAGTTGCGTTCACTCATGGATGAGCGTATCGAGCAGCTAGGTATCAAAGATTCTGTGTTATACATGGGGTCGCAGCGCGACGTGTCGCCTTACTACCAGGCCATGGATGCTTTCTACTGCCTTCGCTATATGAGGGGTTAGGCATTGTGTATGTCGAGGCGCAATGTGCGGGGCTCCCATGCTTTGCTTCTGCCGATGCTGTGCCTCCAGAGGCCAAGGTCACCGATTTGTTGCACTATGTGTCGCTGAAAGAATACAGCTGAGCAGTGGGCGCATGAGATGCGCGATGCCCTTGAAAAGACAGGCGAACGTCGGAAATCATGCCGATGATGTGCGTGCGGCGGGCTACGATATTCGCGATGTCGCCGCACGGTTGCAAGACCTGTATCTGAACAGAGCGGGGAGAGCATGATGCCAGAGAATTCCCCGAATCAGCCTATGGTAAGTATCGTCGTCCCGGTCTATAAAGCGGAACGTTTTTTAGACGAATGCATTC
>ENA-OQIX01000045-OQIX01000045.1-human-gut-metagenome-genome-assembly--contig:-NODE-45-length-20255-cov-2.998758_pt1 | contig 20255 bp, 24 predicted proteins | sample MGYA00242591_ERZ504756 | MGnify/ENA primary metagenome ERZ504756 (study PRJEB26092, sample SAMD00036369) | human gut metagenome | host: Homo sapiens | study: EMG produced TPA metagenomics assembly of...
GTTTTAAAGACTATCTGCAACGCTACCGAGGAAAGACAGACGGAAGCGAGAGCAATTGCCAGGAAGGTTGATGCCATGTTTGTCGTGGGAGGCAGACATAGTTCAAACACGCAAAAGCTGTATGAGATATGTAAAGAAGAATGTAAAAATACTTACTTTATAGAGACACTCGTTGATTTGGAATCTAAGCCTTTTCAATCATTTGGTCGCGTAGGTATTACAGCTGGGGCATCCACCCCGAATAAAATAATTGAGGAGGTTCAAAAAATGTCAGAAATGAGTTTTGAACAAATGCTGGATGAATCATTTAAAACAATCAGAAACGGAGAAGTCGTTGAGGGTACTGTAATCGATGTCAAAGACGATCAGATTATCCTGAATATCGGATACAAAGCCGATGGTATTCTTACCAAAAACGAATATTCCAACGATTCTTCCATCGATCTTCACACTGTTGCACAGCCAGGTGACAAAATGGAAGTCAAAGTTCTGAAAGTAAATGATGGAGAGGGACAGGTCCTTCTTACTTACAAGAGACTTGCTGCTGAAAAAGGTAACAAGAGACTCGAGGAAGCATTCGAGAATCATGAAGTTCTGAAAGCAAAAGTAACACAGGTACTGAACGGAGGATTATCCGTAGTTGTTGAGGAGACCAGAGTATTCATTCCGGCCAGCCTTGTATCTGATGTATATGAAAAAGATCTGTCTAAATATGCAGATCAGGAAATTGAATTCGTTATTACCGAGTTCAACCCGAGAAGAAGACGCATCATCGGTGACCGCAAACAGCTCATCGTTGCCGAGAAGAAGAAACTGCAGGAAGAACTGTTCGCACGCATCGCAGTTGGCGATGTTGTAGAGGGAACTGTTAAGAATGTTACCGATTTCGGCGCATTCATCGATCTGGGCGGAGCTGACGGACTGCTTCACATCTCTGAGATGTCCTGGGGCCGCGTAGAGAACCCGAAAAAAGTATTCAAAGTTGGTGAGACTGTAAAAGTTCTGATCAAAGACATCAACGGCGACAAGATCGCTCTTTCCTTAAAATTCCCGGAAGAGAATCCGTGGCTGAACGCTGCTGACAAATACGCTGTAGGCAACGTAGTAGAAGGCTGTGTTGCCCGTATGACTGACTTTGGTGCATTCGTTGAGCTTGAGCCGGGCGTAGATGCTCTGCTTCATGTTTCCCAGATCTCCAGAGAGCACGTTGAGAAACCGTCTGATGCACTGAAAATCGGACAGGAAATCACTGCAAAAGTAGTTGATTTCAACGAGGAAGACAAAAAAATACTCTCTGAGCATGAAGACTCTGGAAACGAAGAGCCAGTAGAAGAGTAAGAATAATTTAACTTGCAGGTGCTGCAGTTGGATGATTAGAATGCCGTAGACAACCGGGTTTCCTGAACAGACAGGAAACCTGTTGCCTGCGGTATTTCTTATCATCCTGTTTTTGGCACCAGAAAAGAAAAAGGGGATGAAAGTTTATGTGGGAGACGAAGATTCTGGGTGTGGATCTGTACCACGTTCTAGCATGGTTCTGGCTGTACAGCTTCTGCGGATGGATCTGGGAGAGTTCCTATGTATCGATCCGGCAGAAAAAACTGGTCAACCGCGGTTTTGTCAATGGTCCGCTGCTGACACTGTACGGCACCGGCGCTGTTATGGTATACTTGATCCTGCGCCCGTTTGAAGCGAACGTCTGGGCACTGTATTTCGGAGGTGTCATTGTAGCGACGGTTCTGGAATATGTAACCGGCGTGCTGATGGAGACCATTTTTCATGCGCACTGGTGGGACTACAGCAATCAGAAGTTTAATTTTCAGGGAAAGATCTGCCTCAGCAGTTCGATTGCCTGGGGATTCTTTACACTGGGGCTGTTCTATATTCTGCAGCCGATTGCCGTGAAAGTAGTGAATCTTGTTTCGGATACTACAGGAGAGATCATTGTTTCCGTTGTTACCGTCTGCTATTTGGTAGATTTTGGATTTTCCGCAGCCGCAGCATTCCAGCTGGGACAGAAGATGCGCAGTCTGGAGAAAACGTGGGGAGAATTTCTGAAATATCTGCAGAAGTCCCGCTTTAACCAGCTTGCCGAGGAGATGAATGCGAAAGTACAGCAGTATCGTGCAGAGTATTCCAGAGATAAGATGAAAGAATATCTGGCCGAGAAGCGCCAGACACTGTCTGAGGCAATGGAGCAGATGCAGAAGCTGGAGAAGGAGCGGAAAGAAGCCGAGGGAAGAAGAAATCCGCTTTCCGAGTCGAAGAACCGCCTGATGGAGTTCGGAGCAGAGCAGAAGGAACGCCTGACCGAGTTCGGAGCAGAGCAGAAAGAACGGTTTGCGGCACTTGGATTTGATGTGCGCAGCGATAAGATGCCGGATCTTAAAGAGCTGCTGGAGCGCTTTGACCAGATGACAAAACCGCAGCTTCCGACCAACTGGCTGATGCGCCTGACAACGAAACGTTATCTGCGCGCCTATCCGCATCTGCAGGGAACGCATCATGCTTCTCTGAAAAAGGAAGAAAAAAAGGTAGAAGAGAAAGAAGAGAAAAAATAAAGGACTGCTTGGAAAGGACAGTCCCGGAAAAACGGCCGTGCATGCAAAAATGTGTACGGCTGTTTTATTTTCTGGTTTTGCTATCGTCTTTGAAAAAGAGCTGAAGCTCGGAACAGAGATACTCTTTCAGGAGATCTTCCTGCGAAAGAAAGGCGTCGGACCACTCAAAATAGTAAGGGCGGCTTTTGAAATCCTCGCGGAAGGCCGGGGTGAAAAACGCTTTCTGCTGCGGAAGAAATGTACCGGTCCGCCGCTGATAGCAGTTGGCAGCCTTTGCTTTCTGACGGTGCTCCGGATCGACAAACGCGCCAACGCTCTTGTGAACAGCCTGATCCTCCAGCGGAAGATAATAGTAATTCTTATAGTCCGGGAAGAAATATTTCAGCTCCGCCGTATGCGTCTGCATGGAGAGAGAAACCCGTGAACCAAAGGCTGTAAGAGAACCATCCGCGCAGACACGGGAGAGGAAAACCGGAACTTCCCGCTCGGGCTGTAGTGAAACTTCCAGTGCCTGTCCGGTAAAACGACACGACTGGACAGAAAAATCGCCGTGAAACAGGGCAGGAAGCGCGAGCAGTTCCAGAACAGAACCCATGCCGAGGACATCCTCATAATTGTGAAGGAAAAGCAGTTCCAGTTTCTTTTCATCCAGTGTCTGAAGATAGTCGTGGTAAACCGAAATTAACTGTTTTCCGTTAAGCTGATCCTTCCGTGGAAATGAGAGATACTGTTCCACATTTTTCTGTTTCATTGAAGAAAGTCCCAGGATTGACTGAAACGGGCGGAGTGCCTGATAAAGATCCAGGGATGCGATTGACGAAAGCGGATCTTCCATCTGATAAAACAGTGCTTTGTGTGTGAGGTAAGGAAGATCAAATGTCGTTCCATTAAAATGCACCAGCCGCTTCACGTCGGAAAGAAACGTGAAAAAAGAGACAAGCATCTCTTTTTCTTCGGTCGGTCGATCAAGAAACCACTGGCGCAGTGTGAAAGTATCCGCGGCCGGGTCAAAGAACAGCGCACCAATCAGATAGAGATGCGAGGTACGCCAGGAAAGGCCGGTCGTCTCAATATCGAAAAAGACATCGCCGTTTCTCAGATACATCTGAAGATCGGCAGAGAGAGCAGCGGGGGTAGAATCTATGATCTGCATAAGGTTTTTTGTCTCCTTTGAAAAACTTTTTTGAATCTAAAGATATTATAAGACGAAAAAATCTGACATGCAAGAAAGACAGCGACTAATCGTTGCGTGATGAGAAAAGTTCTGCTATAATAGAATGTGCGTTCGCTTTCAAAAAAAGAAAACGGCGCTTTGGAGGAAAAACATGATTGCATTTATCAAAGGAACTGTAGATTCTCTTTCGGAAGGAAAAATGATTCTCGAAAGCCATGGAATCGGCTATGAGCTGAATATTCCAGCGAGTATGTTCGACGCAGGCGTCCGGGAGGGAGAAGAGTTAAAGATATATACCCATATGAGTGTGCGGGAAGACGGAATTTCCCTATTCGGCTTTCTGTCCCGCGAAGATCTTGAAATATACCGTATGCTGATCGGCGTAAGCGGCATCGGACCAAAAGCGGCGCTTGCGGTGCTGTCCACGCTTACTGCAGACAATCTGCGCTTTGCCGTCCTCTCGGAAGATGTCCAGGCAATTGCCAAAACACCGGGCATCGGAAAGAAGACCGCGCAGAAGCTGATTCTGGAATTAAAAGACAAATTCGACCTGCAGGAAGCGTTCGAGCAGAAGCTGGCAGGAAATCAGGCGGCTGCGGCGGTACGGCAGGCAGGCGAACCGGATGCCTTCCAGGATGCGGTACAGGCGCTGACTGCGCTTGGCTACTCCGGAACGGAAGCACTAGCAGGCAGTAAAGAAAGTCGAAATCACCGAAGGCATAGGACAGCGAGGCTGTGCTGAAAGCGGCATTGAAGCATATGTTTTAGCAGATGGTCCTAAATTGTGGAAGAAGGAAACCTTATAACGATGGAAAGAGAATTATCACAACTGACGTTCTCGAGGAGGACGTGAAAATCGAAGGTTCGCTCCGTCCCCAGCACCTGGACGACTACATCGGACAGGAAAAGACGAAAAGAACCTGAAAGTATATATTGAAGCAGCAAAACAGCGAAGTGATGTTCTCGATCATGTGCTGTTTTACGGCCCTCCGGGACTTGGAAAAACAACGCTGGCGGGCATCATTGCAAATGAGATGGGAACCCATATGAAGGTAACGAGCGGCCCGGCGATCGAAAAACCGGGTGAGATGGCAGCGATCCTCAACAATCTGCAGGAGGGCGACGTCTTGTTTGTTGATGAGATCCACCGCCTGAACCGCCAGGTCGAGGAGGTTCTTTACCCAGCGATGGAGGATTTTGCGATTGATATCATGATCGGAAAAGGCTCTTCGGCGCGCTCGATCCGCCTGGATCTGCCGAAGTTTACGCTGGTCGGCGCAACAACGCGTGCAGGTCTTTTGACTGCCCCGCTCCGCGACCGGTTCGGTGTCATCCACCATCTGGAATTTTACACGGAGGAAGAATTGGCCAACATTATCCTGCACTCCTCAAAAGTACTGAATGTGGAGGTGGACCCGCAGGGAGCGCTTGAGATGGCGCGCCGTTCCAGGGGAACACCACGTCTGGCAAACCGGATTTTAAAGCGTGTCCGCGACTTTGCCCAGGTGAAATACGATGGAAGAATCACAAAAGAGGTCGCATCATTTGCTCTCGATCTGCTGGAAGTAGACCGTTACGGACTGGATCAGACTGACCGGCTGCTTCTTACCACCATTATGGAAAAGTTCCAGGGCGGTCCGGTGGGACTCGATACCCTGGCAGCATCGATTGGAGAAGATGCCGGCACCATCGAGGATGTCTACGAGCCGTTCCTGATCAAATCCGGATTTATCAACCGCACTCCGCGCGGAAGAGTGGCAACGGAATTTGCCTGGCACCACCTGGGGCTGGAGGCACCGCGTAAGATCGAAGAGTAAAAGCCCTGAATCTTTCATTTTCTGTCGCTTTTTGCAGAAAAAGGTTGTTTTTCTTCCATTTTCGGTATATGATAGGTTATATTAGCCGGGAGTTTGGTCCGGTTAAATTCAGTGGAGGAAAAGCAAAAGAATGGCTGTAAAAAATACAACACAGGTTTTAATAGATGGAAAAATTATCACACTGGGAGGCTATGAGAGCCCGGAATATCTGCAGAAAGTAGCTGCTTATCTGAATCAGAAGATCAGCGAACTTTCCCAGTCAGCCGGATACAACCGCCTGTCGGTGGATACGAAGCACACACTGCTTGCACTGAACATTGCAGACGACTATTTCAAAGCAAAAAGCCAGGTAGATACCCTCGAAGAGGATATGGAAGCCAAAGACCGGGAAACCTACGATATGAAGCACGATCTGATCGCAGCGGAAATCCAGGCCGGCGATCTGAAAAAAGAGCTGGAAGAGAAACGAATCGAGCTGGAACATGTGCGCGGCGAGAGGGAAGAACTGCAGCGGCAGCTTGATAAGGCAAATAAGGATCTGGAAGATTTATTAAAAGCGTAAAAGAAGGAAAAACGGGGGATTGCGGAACAGGTAATCGCCCGTTTTTAGGAGATAAAGATGAAGACAGAATTATTAGCACCAGCCGGTTCGATGGAAGCGTTAAAAGCGGCGGTTTCCGCCGGTGCGGATGCCGTCTATCTCGGCGGAGCTGCATTCGGCGCAAGAGCGTATGCAAAAAATCTGGATGAGCAGGAGATTCTCTCAGCCATCGATTACGTCCATCTGCAGAACCGGAAACTGTATCTGACGGTCAACACCCTCTTAAAAGAGGAGGAACTGGAAGAGAAACTGTATCCGTATCTGCGTCCGTACTATGAGCAGGGACTGGATGCCGTGATTGTCCAGGATATGGGCGTTTTAAAGGCGGTCCGCTCCTGGTTCCCGGATCTCGACATTCATGCGAGCACACAGATGACAGTGACAGGATCTGCGGGAGCGCGTTTCCTGGAGAGCCTTGGCGCAACGCGTGTGGTACCGGCCCGTGAGCTTTCGTTTGCGGAGATCCAGAAAATCCACCGGACGACCAACCTTGAAATTGAATGCTTCGTCCACGGGGCGCTCTGCTACTGCTATTCGGGACAGTGCCTTTTTTCCAGCCTGATCGGCGGAAGAAGCGGAAACCGCGGAAGATGCGCGCAGCCGTGCCGTCTGCCGTACGAAGCGTACGATAAAGACAACCACCGCATGGGGGAGCCGGGCGACCGCTATCCGTTAAGCCCGAAGGATATGTGTACGGTAGAACTGCTGCCGGAGATTGTAAAATCCGGGATTATGTCCCTCAAAATCGAAGGCAGAATGAAAAAGCCGGAGTATACAGCGGGCGTTGTCAGCATTTACCGCAAATACCTCGATCTGTACGAGAAAAAGCCGTCCCGTTTCCACGTTCTGCCGGAGGACATGAAAAAGCTGTATGAGCTGTATAACCGTGACGGTTTCAACAAAAGCTATTATACCGTAAGAAACGGACGCGATATGATGGCGCTGAAGAACGAAAAAGAGCAGGAAATAAAAAGAAACAGCGCAGAAATGAGCAGCTCTTTTATGAGATCCAGAGAGATTATATCGAGACTGAGGCAAAAGAGCCGATTTCCGGCTTTCTGACCCTGTATCCGGGCCAGCCGGCGTTCTTAAGTGCAGAAAGCGGAAAATACAGCGTAACAGCAGAGGCGGGCATGGTAGAACCGGCAAAGAAGCAGCCGCTGACCGAGGAACGCGTAAAAACACAGCTGAAAAAGACAGGCGAGACACCATTCTATTTCAAAGAACTCGATGTCTGTATGGATGACAACTGTTTCGTGCCGATGCAGACGTTAAACGAGCTGCGGAGAGGCGTTTCGGACCAGCTGGTGAAAGAGATGACAGAGCCATACCGCAGAAAAGCAGCGGAAAAGCCGGAACAGGAAGCAAAAGCATCTGGAAAACCGGACCAGGAGAGCAGGGCAGAAAAGAAAATGGAGCTGACCGCATCTGCCGAGACGAGAGCCCAGTGGAATGCGCTGCTCGAGATTCCGGAGATCACGACGATCTACGCCGGCATGGGATGCTTCAAACGGGAAATCTTCGAAGAGCAGGCGGAAAAAGGCATCCTGCAGGCGAAAGAACTGGGAAAACAGGTTTATCTGATGCTGCCGCACGTTGTACGTGAAGGCGATCTGAAGGAATACCGCGACACGTTCCGCTGTCTGAAGGAGATCGGTCTTGGCGGTTTCCTGATCCGCAATCTCGAAAGCTTTTCGTTTTTGAAAGAGATGGGAATGGAAAAGGATATCCGGCTCGATTACAGCGTTTACACGTACAACAGCCGTGCGCAGGCATTCTGGCAGGAGCAGGGCGTGCAGCGTGATACCGTTCCGTATGAGCTGAACGAGCGGGAAATCGGAAAACGTGACAATACGAACAGCGAAATGGTGGTCTACGGCTACCTTCCGATGATGGTTTCCGCCCAGTGTGTTCAGAAGAACCTGAACGGCTGCAATCACAGTTATTCTCTGGTACGCTTAAAAGACCGGATGGGAAAATACTTCCCGGTGAAGAGTTACTGCACCTCGTGCTACAGTGTGATCTACAACAGCCTTCCGCTCGGCCTGGTAAAAGAAGCCGATGAGATCCGGTCCATGCATCCGGCTGCGGTGCGGCTGAATTTTACCATCGAGACACTGGAGGAGACAAAAGAAATCGCCGCTGCGTTTGCTGGAACGTACTGTAAAGGAATCGCAGTTCCGGCCGAACAGGAATATACCAAAGGCCATTTCCGCCGGAAAGTAGAGTAAACGGTGAGAAAAAATAAGGGGAATTTATGGAAAATACCATTGTTCAGTTATCAAAATATGTGATTACCTTCCTCATGATCTGTTTTACCGTGCAGTCGTTTGCTGCACTCAAAGAGCGGGATGAGGATGAGCGCCATTACATTCTGATGCGGCAGATCATCATGATCATTCTGATGAATTTCATCTGTTTCTTCGTGATGTTCCTGCAGGAGGGCGAAGTATCAACGATTCAGATGTTTCTGCTCACGATGGCGTATATCCTGGGCGTACAGATCCTGTACCGCCTGATTTATCGGAAGGCATCGATGATCCTGGTAAACAACATGTGTATGCTGCTCTCGATCAGCATGATTATTCTGACGAGACTGAGCGTGTCAAAGGCGATGTCCCAGTACAAAATTCTGGCGGCATCCACACTGCTCTGCTTCATCATTCCGGTCATTGTCCGAAAGGGCAAGTTCCTGAAAAATCTGACCTGGATTTACGCTGTGCTCGGAATTGCCATGCTTTCCGTCGTTATGGTGCTTGGCTTTACTTCCGGCGGTGCGAAGCTGTCGATCGAAATTCACGGCATTACGTTCCAGCTCTCCGAGATTGCCAAGATCACACTCGTGTTCTTTATGGCAGGCATGCTGCGCGAGGATAATTCCTTTGGAAACGTTGTGAAAGCAACGGTCATTGCGGCAGTTCATGTGCTGATCCTTGTTGCATCCACCGACCTTGGAACTGCGTTCGTCTTCTTTATGGCGTACGTGGTTGTAATCTATGTGGCAACGAGAAAAGCCAGATATCCGCTTTTGGGACTTGCGGGAATGAGTGCCGCCTGCGTTGTGGCGTATTTCCTGTTTTCCCATGTACGGAACCGTGTGGCACTCTGGCAGGATCCGATCGGAAACTGGGATATCAGCAGCCAGTTAGCACAGGGACTCTTCGGCATGTGCTCCGGCGGATGGTTCGGAACCGGCCTTTTCGAGGGACGGCCTGACATTATCCCGGTTGCAACGAAAGACTTTATTTTCTGTGCGATCTGTGAGGAGATGGGCATTATCTTCGGAATCTGCCTGATTCTGCTGTGCATGTCCACATTCCTTCTGATTATCAATATTTCCATGAAGATGAGCAAACGGTTCTACAAACTGATTGCCATGGGTCTTGGAACGGAATATGCGACACAGGTGTTCCTCACCATCGGAGGAACCATTAAATTTATTCCTATGACAGGTATCACGCTGCCGCTGGTCAGCTATGGAGGAAGCTCCATGTTCTCCACGGTGCTGATGCTGTCGATCATTCAGGGATTGTACATCTTAAGGGAAGACGAAGGTGAGGAGCTTGAGAAAAGACGAAACAAGAAGAAACGAAACCAGCAGAAAAACGACCCAGGCGCCAAGAAAAAACGACGCCCGGACGAAGAGACCGAAAGACGAAAGAAGAGCGGCAGCCGGAACGACGGACAGGGAACCCGCCAGAAGTACCGCGAGCAGCCGGATGAATTCGAACGGCGGATCGAAGAGCAGACCGAGAACAGCCTCCACTGGTAAGGCGGCAAACAACGGCGCAGGGCCGTATCTGATCGTTTCGTTCCTGTTCGTGGCCATGTTTCTTGGGCTGATCGCGTATCTCGTTTACTTTAATGTCGTGCGGAAAGAAGAATTTCTGAATAGTTCTTACAATACGAGACAGAATAACTATGCAGAGCGCGTGATCCGCGGAACAATCTATTCTGCGGACGGCCAGGAACTGGCAAAGACGACGACAGATGAAAACGGGGATGAGGTAAGAACGTATCCGTTCGGCAGCCTGTTTGCGCAGGTGGTTGGCTACACGGGAAAAGGAAACAGCGGCCTCGAATCTTCCTACAACTATATGCTGATGGAGTCCCATACAAGTAAGTTAAAGCAGGTAAAGAATGAATTCAGCGATGCGAAGAACCCGGGAGACAGTCTTTATACAACGCTGAATACAACACTCCAGCAGGCCGCGGCCGATGCACTGGACGGATACCGCGGTGCAGTTGTCGTGCTGGAGGCAAAAACGGGCCGTGTACTTGCCAATGTGAGCAATCCGGTTTTTAATCCCAATACGATTGATGAGGACTGGGAGGCACTGAACGCAGACGATGAGAGCGGCGTGTTTCTGAACCGCGGTCTGCAGGGAAGATATCCGCCGGGATCTACGTTCAAGATTGTTACTTCGCTTGCGTATCTCCGTCAGAACGGCACACTGGACGGTTTTTCGTTCGACTGTGACGGTGAGCTGACAGCAGGAAACTATACGATTCACTGCTCCGGCGGTGAAGTGCATGGACCGGAAGATTTTGCAGGTGCGTTTGCACATTCGTGCAACTCTGCCTTTGCACAGATTGGCCTTGGGCTGGATAAAGATGCCTTCCGCTCGCTGGCGGATTCCCTGTATTTGAACAGCCGTCTGGATCTGGAGCTTCCGACCAGCAAAAGTTCTTTCGACCTTGATTCGACAACGGCGGATGCTCTTGTGATGCAGACCTCCATTGGCCAGGGCGATACGCTGGTAACACCGATGGAGATGGCACTGATCGCCTCCGCGGTTGCAAATGACGGAGAAATGATTAAACCGCGTTATGTGGACAACATTGTGTCTGCGGACGGACAGGCAGTCAAAACCTTTTACAAAGAGTCTCTTGGCACGGCAATGTCCGAGAGCGAAGCCAATACGCTGACAGAGCTGATGAAAGGCGTTGTCCAGAGCGGAACTGCAGTTTCACTTTCGGATCTGCCGTACAATATCGCCGGTAAAACAGGAACCGCAGAACACGGAAGCGACGGAGAGACACCGCATTCCTGGTTTGTCGGATTCTCCAATGCGGATGATCCTGATATTGTCATTGCTGTTGTGGCAGAAAACGGCGGATATTCGAGTGAAGTCGCTGTACCGATTGCAAGACAGGTAATCGAAGCATATTATGCACAGCAGTAAACGATGAAAAAAACGCGTTCGAACCGGCAAGGATGGGTTCGGGCGCGTTTTCTGAATTTTTAGAAAAATGTTAGAAAAAGGATGCGGTTTTAAGGTTGCGCGGGGGCGGGAAAAGAGGTATACTTTTTAACAGAAGATCTGGCGGCAAGCGGGAAGAAAAGAGCTGTCAGAGAATGGAAAAAAGCCAGAAGGAGCTTAAAACGTATGATCGAAGCAGTAAGCTGCGGAGGTATCGTAATCTACCGTGGAAAAATATTGACGCTTTACAAAAGCTACCGCAACAAATATGAAGGCTGGGTTCTGCCGAAAGGAACCGTTGAGCCGGGAGAAAACCATGAACAGACTGCTGTCCGCGAGGTGTATGAGGAGTCCGGCGTGCACGGAACCATCATCAAGTACGTGGGAAAAAGCCAGTACAGCTTCAGCATTCCGGAGGACACCGTGGAAAAAGAGGTGCACTGGTATCTGATGGCCTCATCCGGCTACTACAGCCGTCCACAGAGAGAAGAATACTTTGTGGATTCGGGCTATTACAAGTATCACGAAGCATATCATCTGCTGAAGTTTTCCAATGAACGGCAGATTCTGGAAAAGGCCTATCAGGAGTATCTGGAACTGAAGAGAGCAAATTTATGGAAGGTTCAGCCACAGGCTCAGGGAAAATATGGTAAACTGGTATAAAAATCTGTACGTCGGGGATACTGCAAAAAAGAAACAGAAAAAATGGATGCGCCGGATTGAGACAAAAAAGCAGTTCCGGGAGTCTGGCTCCTCACACTGCCTTCCAATCAGCAGAACAATCTGGATGTAATTCCGGCGGATCTGCTTTTGCAGCCGGCCGTGCGGAGAAACTGTCCGATGATTGTCGGACTTGCCGTGTCGCGCGAGGAAGCTTTTGAGCTTGTGGAGGCGATCGCATTGGAAACTTATCGGGAAACCGGAGAAGTAAAAATCCGGGAATGGCTGCTGAACCGGATTGAGGGATGTGAATGATACATATACTATTCATGATTTTGAAGGCACTGGGGGTTTTGCTCCTTGTTTTACTGGTTCTCGTGCTTCTTATCGTCTGCACCGTCCTGTTTCTTCCTTTTTGCTACCGGGCGCAGGTTCTGAAAGAAGAAGAGGGATTTGCCTGCGTAAAAGCGAGCGGAAGAGTATCGTGGCTTTTCGGAGCTGTCGCGCTGACGGCCTCGTATGAGGAACAGAAGCCGGAGGCGCAGATTCTGCTTTTCGGGGCATCACTGGAAACATGGAAACGGCGGCTGAAAAAGATCCGCCGGGGAGAAGCGTCCGTGCCCCGGACGGAGGAAAATGAGACAGAAAATGCGCCGGAAGCAGAAAAAACAGCAGAGCAGAAAGCGGAAGCGAAAAAAGAGCAGACATCGGCGGAACAACCGGCAGAACAAAAAACAGATACTGTAGAAAACAAATGCCGCAAAGAAACGCAGAAAAGACACAGAAAGCACCGGACCAGACAGAAAAACAGCAGAAGGTGACAGCACAGAAGGAGCAGCCAGAGCAAGAGCAGGAACCGGATGCGCCGAAAAAAAGCATTCTGGAACGGTTTTTCGGAAGGATCGAATATCTTCCGGAAAAACTGCTGAATCTTGTCAGCCGTCTGCTGCAGACAGCTTTCCGGCTGTTGGAACTTCCGTTCCGTCTGCTTGAAAAACTGGAGCAGAAAATCCAGGCAGGCAGACGGTTAAAAAGAAAGTGGGAGAGTGTGAAAAAATTCTTCCGTTCGAAGATGTTCCGTGAGGCACTGCTCCATGCAAAGAAAGAAGTGCTTTATTTCCTGAAGAAAGCAGCACCGAAAAAAGTAACTGGCACAGTCCGGTTCGGATTTGACGATCCGGCACTGACCGGAGAGACACTCGGCATTCTGGGTATGATTTATGGAAAACTGCCGAAAGACCTTTCCGTCCAGCCGGATTTCGAACAGGAAATTCTCCAGGGCGATGTCCGGATGAAAGGAAGTTTTCAGGCTGTGACAGCAGCCGGCATTGCACTTCGATTATTCCGGGATCAGAATCTTCGGAAAACCATACGACATTTCAAACACAAGGAGGCCTAAAAGATGGCAGAAAAGGACAACACATTTCAGAATACCGTAGAAGCACTGTTCCGCGGAATGGACAGTTTTATCACAACAAAGACGGTCGTAGGTGAGGCGATCCACATTGAGGATACGATTCTTCTGCCGCTGGTAGACGTTTCCTTCGGCGTGGGAGCGGGTGCATTCGCAGAAAATGCAAAGAACAATGCAGGAGGCGGTATGGGCGGAAAAATTTCTCCGAGCGCCGTTCTTGTCATCAGCAAAAACGGAACGCGTCTGGTCAACATCAAAAACCAGGATGCTGTCACCAAAATCATTGACATGGCTCCGGATCTGATCAGCCGCTTTACCGGCAAAAAGGAAGAGGAAGGGTATACCGCAGAGAAAGTAGAGCATATAATAAACCAAGAGGCGGATAAGGAGTAAGCTCGTTTGTGCAGAATTTTAGGTTTTCTGCTGTTCTGGATGGGGGTCGGGCTTCTCATCAGCCTGATGATCCGCAGCTCATTTCTTACGGTTCTTGCGGCCGCTTTGCTGCTGTGCGTGGGATATCATCTGTTCTGCAATACAGGGGAATAGTGAAAAATACACAAAAAGATCGGAAATGAACTGGCTGATTTGTACAGAGAAATACTTGCAAAATGAAGAAAGCTGCGCTATAATAAGTCCATCTTAAATGAATCAGCCAACTATACTAATATCATAGATCAAGACGAGGGCGTCTTACCAGAACGAAAGTTTCGGTAGGATGCTCTTTTTCTTTTGCTAAGCATATGGATCGTTGGCAAGTTCAGCTTAAGAGACCACGCTATTTTTTTTCTCCCTTTTAAAATATAAAAAATAGAGCACAACAGGGCATAAGCGAAAACTTATGTCCTGTTTGCTCTTCCCAGAACTTTTTTTAAAATCTTAATTCTATTTTTAAACAGCAAAAAAAGCCTTCCCGGACTGGAAAGGCCTTTTAACCATTCAACTTATGCACGCTCTACTTTTCCGGATCTTAAGCAGGAAGTACATACGTACATTTTCTGCGGTACACCGTCAACTTTAACTTTGACAGATTTTACGTTAGATTTCCACATTTTATTGCTTCTTCTATGTGAATGACTTACGTTGTTTCCGAAATGAGCACCCTTCTCACAAATTGCACACTTTGCCATGATTGCACCTCCTTGACATACGTACTTGAGTCAAAACGCATTTTAGACTCACAACATAAGTCATTCTAACAGATCTATACCGGTTTTGCAAGTAAAAAATGAAAAAATTATATGAATTTTGAAGGTTTTTCATTTTAAACTTTCTTTTTTGCGGAAAAGCGGTTATAATGTATCGTAGAGTGGAGTCAGTTATTCCTGTCTCCATGTGTTTTGAATAGTATGATGGAATTGGAGGATACAAGGCATGAAAGGTCGTATGAATACAGGCTTGGGAGAAATCGTAATCAATCCGGATGTAATCGCCCTGTATGCGGGCAGCGTTGCTGTGGAGTGCTTCGGCATTGTCGGAATGGCAGCGGTAAACATGAAAGATGGACTGGTCAAACTTCTGAAAAAAGAGAGTCTGACACACGGAATTAATGTATCGATTTCGGAAAATAAATTTCCCTGGATTTCCACGTGATTGTTTCTTACGGAGTCAGTATTTCTGCCGTAACAGATAACCTGATCAATAATGTGAAATACAAGGTGGAAGAGTTCACCGGAATGGAAATTGAAAAAATCAACATCCTGGTTGAAGGCGTTCGCGTCATCGACTGATGGTAATAGGAGGAAATGAAGAAAGTGGCTACAAATACAATTGATGCCGGCTTACTGGCAAAAATGTTTCTGGCTGGTGCAAAAAATCTGGAAGTAAAGAAAGAGTGGATCAATGAGCTGAACGTGTTCCCGGTACCGGACGGCGACACAGGTACCAACATGACGCTGACGATCATGTCCGCAGTCAAGGAAGTAAACTCGCTCACAGAAGTGAACATGTACAACCTTTCCAAGGCAATCTCTTCCGGTTCTCTGCGCGGTGCCAGAGGTAACTCTGGCGTTATTCTTTCCCAGCTCCTTCGTGGCTTTACCAAGAAGATCCGCGACTATCAAGAGCTGAATGCAGAGATTCTTGCAGAGGCAATGGAAAAAGCAGTCGAGACTGCATACAAAGCCGTTATGAAGCCAAAAGAAGGTACCATCCTGACCGTGGCAAAGGGAGCAGCAGAGAAAGCAGCAGAGCTTGCACCGGAAAGCGAAGATCTGAACGCATTCATCGAGGACGTTCTCGCGCATGCAGAGTACGTGCTCTCCCAGACACCAGAGATGCTGCCGGTATTAAAAGAGGCAGGCGTTGTGGATTCCGGCGGACAGGGTCTCTTAACCGTACTGCAGGGCGCATATGACGCGTTCCTCGGGAAAGAGATTGATCTGAATTTCGAGATGCCGGAAGCAAAGACAGAATTTGTCAGACCGTCCAAAGAGACAGAAAAAGAAATCAAATTCGGCTACTGTACCGAGTTTATCATTATGCTGGAAAACCCGCTTCCGGATGAAGAGGTTTATGCATTCAAAGATTTCCTGAACGGAATCGGAGATTCGATCGTTCTCGTTGCAGACGACGAGCTGGTTAAGGTACACGTACATACCAACGATCCTGGAAAAGCAATTTCCAAGGCGCTGACGTACGGACAGCTGACCAGAATGAAGATCGACAACATGCGTGAGGAGCATCAGGAGCGCCTGATCAAGAACGCAGAAAAAATCGCAGCACAGCAGGCAGAGGAAGATAAGAAGAGAAAAGAAGCAGCAAAACAGCCGCCGAAGGAGAACGGATTCATCGCCGTGTCCATCGGAGAGGGAATCAAAGAGATCTTCCAGGGACTCGGTGTTGATTACTTGATCGAGGGCGGTCAGACCATGAACCCGAGCACCGAGGATATGCTGACTGCAATTGAGAAGGTCAATGCAAAGAATATCTTTATTCTGCCGAACACAAAAATATCATCCTCGCAGCAAATCAGGCAAAAGCCATGACTGAGGACAAAAATATCATCGTTGTTCCGACCAAAACCGTTCCGCAGGGCATCACAGCCATGATCAGCTATGTGCCGGAGAAATCTGCAGAAGAGAACGAGGAGGCCATGACAGAGGGCATCCAGATGGTGAAAACCGGTCAGGTAACGTACGCGGTACGTGATACCCACATCGATGAGAAAGAGATCCATCAGGGCGACATCATGGGACTTGGCGATCACGGACTTCTCGCTGTCGGACAGGATATTCTTACCGTTGCAGAAGAAACCATCCGCGCCATGGTCGATGAGGACAGCGAGCTGATCAGCATCTACTACGGTGAAGATATGAGTGAGGAAGATGCCGAAAGCCTTGGCGAAAAAATCGAGCAGGCATATCCGGACTGCGATGTGGAAGTAAACTATGGCGGACAGCCGATTTACTACTGTGTCGTTTCGGTTGAATAAGAGTAAGGAAAGAAAAATATGAATACGGAACCCCTGACAACACTGAAGGGGATCGGTGAAAAAACGGAGAAGCTGTTTGCAAAAATAGGAATCTACAATTTGCAGCAGCTTCTGCATTATTATCCAAGAGATTATGACTGCTATGCAGAGCCGGTTCCCCTTCGCGAATGCAGACAAGAGGAAAAGAATGCGGTATACGGAAGAATTGTCCACAGTCCGTCGGTAAAAGGAAACCAGAGAAAGAGCGTCGTTGTCCTGGAACTCTACGAGGAGCCGGTGCGGCTGCAGCTTACCTGGTTTAATATGCCGTTTCTGCGGAGCACGCTGAAGAAAGGCAGTGTTTTATCTTCCGCGGAAAGATACAGGAAAAATCAGGCCGTCTCGTGATGGAGCAGCCGGAAATCTTCACTCCTGCCGCATACCATGAGCTTCTGGCAAGTCTTCAGCCGGTTTATGGGCTGACAGCCGGTCTCACGAACAAGATGGTGAGCAAGGCCGTCGCACAGGTGCTGGAGCGATGCGCACCTGCGCAGGACTATCTGCCGGAAAAAAATCCGTGCCCGGTATGAACTCTGTGAAATCAATTATGCCCTCCATGAGGTTCATTTTCCAAAAGACCAGGAGCATCTGAAACGGCGCGGCGCAGAATTGTGTTCGAAGAGTTTTTTCTCTTCATCCTGTCCCTGCGGCAGTTAAAAGAGCAGACGGAGGGAATTACCAATGCGTTCCCGATCCGCGCCGTCTGGAAGACGGAGGAAGTCATCGAAAATATGCCGTACCGTCTCACGAATGCACAGATGCGCGTGTGGGGCGAACTGGAGCGGGACTTAAAAGGCCATACCCGCATGGCGCGGCTGGTACAGGGAGATGTCGGAAGCGGAAAGACAATTCTGGCGTTCCTTGCAATGATTATGACAGCTGAGAACGGCTACCAGTCGGCGCTGATGGTTCCGACGGAGGTTCTGGCGCGGCAGCATTATGAATCGCTCTGCACTCTGTTGAAAGAAAACAATCTGACGGAATACAATCCCGCCTTCTGACTGGATCCACGAAAGCAAAAGAAACGCCGGGAAATCTATGCCAGTCTGGAAGACGGAAGCTGCAAAATGGTGATCGGCACACATGCACTGATTCAGGAAAAGGTACAGTACAAAAATCTGGCGCTTGTCATCACAGACGAACAGCACCGCTTCGGTGTCCGGCAGAGAACGGCACTTGACTGAAAAAGGGGAACCGCCGAATGTTCTCGTTATGAGTGCAACGCCGATTCCAAGAACCCTGGCTATCATTCTGTACGGAGATCTTTCGATTTCTGTGATTTGATGAACTTCCGGCGAAGCGTCTGCCGATCAAAAACTGTGTGGTGGATACGTCTTACCGTCCAAAAGCTTACCGCTTTATCACGCTCAGTCGAACTGGGCCGTCAGGCGTATGTGATCTGCCCGATGGTGGAGGAGAGCGAGGGTCTGGAAGCGGAAAACGTCACCGACTATACACAGCTCCTGAAAAAAGAGCTGCCGGGCATCACAGTAGAGATGCTGCACGGACAGATGAAGGCGGCGCAGAAAAACGAGATCATGGAGCGGTTCGCCAGCGGAGAAATCCAGGTACTCGTCTCGACGACAGTCGTGGAGGTCGGTGTCAACGTGCCGAATGCGACGGTGATGATGGTGGAAAATGCCGAACGGTTCGGCCTTGCGCAACTCCATCAGCTCCCGCGGACGTGTCGGAAGAGGAGAGCATCAGTCCTACTGTATTTTCATCCGCGGAAACAAAGATCAGGAGACCGCCAAACGTCTGGAAATCCTGAACCATTCGAACGACGGGTTTTATATTGCTTCGGAAGATTTGAAACTGCGCGGCAGCGGCGATCTGCTGGGAACGCGCCAGAGCGGGGATATGGAATTCCAGATGGCAGATATTTTCCGGGATGCCGATATCCTGCAGAAAGCGAGTGAGGCGGCTTCAGAACTGCTTGCCGACGATCCTTATTTTGAAAAACCGGAGCATGAACTGCTGAAAAAGGTAATGAAATCGTATCTTGATCTGGAAAACCACGACATTGGATTGTGAAAAAGTTACAAAAAAATCCGGCTTTAAAATGCAAAATCGGATAAAAATAACAGCCTGATTGGATAGTATGGAAAATGACTGTACAATTTCGTGGAAAATTCGTGCGAAATCAGATATTACTTGAAATGACAAAAAAATTCATGTATCATAAACAAGGAATCAAAAAATGTGCGGACCGTGAGTGTCAAGCGTTCGCCTGAATGATAGTTCGCAGGACGGCTCTTCCAAAATATACAGGGCCGGTCCAAATGGGAGGAAACAGATATGGTAAAGAAAAAACCAGCTGCCCAGGCTAAGACAGCAGAGAACGAGACAGTAAAAGTAGAGACCAAAGCAGCAGAAAAAACAACCGCAGCAGAGAAAGAAACTGTAAAAGAAGTTGCAAAAGAAGTTGTAAAGGAAACTGCAGCAGCAGAGGAAGCACCTGCAAAAGCAGAAGAAAAACCGGCAGCAAAAGCTGCAAAAACAACCCGCACAACAGCAAAGAAAACAACGACAAAGAAAGCGGCTGCACCGAAAAAACCAGCAGCAGTGAAAAAGCCGGCAGAGAAAAAAGCACCTGCAAAAGCAGCAAAGAAAGAAGCGGAGCAGGAGATGATTCTGCAGTTCGGCGGAAGAGAAATCAAGGAGAAAGATCTGTACGAGAGAATCCAGCAGATCTGGATCGAAGGATATGGCAAGAAAGCAGAGGAAATTAAAGAGCCTGAAGGTTTATGTAAAACCGGAGGAATTTACTGCTTACTACGTAATCAATGATGATGTAACCGGAAGCATTGATCTGTAAGTATTATGTACCAGCTCTGCAGGAGCAAGAAAAAAGCGTGAGCTTTTCCGAAAAGAAAAGAGCTCACGCTTTTTTGATGCCTGTTCCGGCATCAGGATGTTATACCGGGATGATTAGTACTGGCCAGAAGAACCGCCGGACATCTGGCGTTCCTGCTGCTCAATCATCTTTTTGACCATATAACCTCCGACAGAACCATTCTGTTTGGAAGTCAGGTTACCGTTGTAGCCATCACTGAGCGGCACGCCGAGTTCGCTTGCCACCTCAAATTTGAATTTGTCCAGAGCGCCTTTTGCTTCTGGTACTGCTGCGGTATTCGATGAACGATTCGCCATGTTCATTCCCTCCTTTATCTTTGTGCTTGTTAAAAGCTGCTGTGAAGCAGATCCGGATGTGTTTTTCATCTGTTCTGCTACGGTCATAGTATGTGGAAAGAAAACAAAAATAAACTTCCAGATTCTGTATTTTTTTCCGGTAAAAGCGGAGAAAGTAAAAGAAGAAGGAAAAATGGAACGGCAGAAAAAAAATATAAAAACT
>ENA-OQIX01000048-OQIX01000048.1-human-gut-metagenome-genome-assembly--contig:-NODE-48-length-19838-cov-3.176551_pt1 | contig 19838 bp, 24 predicted proteins | sample MGYA00242591_ERZ504756 | MGnify/ENA primary metagenome ERZ504756 (study PRJEB26092, sample SAMD00036369) | human gut metagenome | host: Homo sapiens | study: EMG produced TPA metagenomics assembly of...
ATGGTACAATCTGACTAAGTGGTTACAAAAATGGAAGTGTGTTTTGGGGAAAATGAAACAAGACACAGATCCGAGGGTCTGCAAAAAGAGGCGGCAGAAAGGGGACAGGATATGAGAAGTGACGGGGATGATTACCAATCTCACAATGTTGACACAATTCGGACTGTCCCTTGTGACGCCTCTTTTTCTTTGTCTGGCACTTTGCTGGTGGTCTTTGCGAACCGCTTTTCGGTTGGAACATGGATTTATCTGATCGGCTTTTTCTTTGGGATCGGAGGCGGTGCCGTGACAGCCTGGAAATTCGGGCAGAGCGTTCTGCGGCATCAGAAACGCATTGAGACGGAGCCGGACGGAAAAAAGAAGAAAAAGAGGGTGTCTTTCAACCGACATATTTAGAACGTGTCTGAAAAAGTTTTCACAGTTGACGAAGATCAAGAGGTAGAGAAAAGATTTCAGACTGATTTTAAGGGGAAAATCCCTTAGAAAGGAAACAAGGCGATATGAGCAATTTCGGAGACAAGGTCCAACCGGCCGTAAAGCAGGAGACAAAAAATGTTGCCATCTATACCGTCGTCGGCGTAGTTGTGATGTGGGTCGGATTTCTGATCCTGCACCTGATCTGGCCGGAAAAAATCCCATTTGACTATCGGGTGATCCTCGGGGGAATCGGAGGCGGTGCCGTTGCGGTGCTGAACTTTTTCCTGATGGGCATGGCAGTACAAAAAGCAGTGTCCGAGACAGACGAGGCGGGAGCAAAGCGACGGATGCAGGCAAGCTATTCGCAGAGAAATCTGATGCAGATGCTCTGGGCAGTTCTGGCGATTGTGCTTCCATGCTTCCAGTTTGCCGCAGGAATCCTGCCGCTTTTAATTCCGGGAACGGCCATCAAGCTGATGGGCATAAAAAACAGCATAAAGCGCTGAACCTGATCTCAGGCGAAAGCCGCAAAGACGGGACGGCGTTTTAAACCGAAACTGCGAAGCAGCGATTCGGTTATGAGCAAGCAGCGAAGCGGATTGTGAAGATCCGCTTTGACAAAAGGTTCAAATTTTTTATTTATTTCATACAGAGGAGGTGAGAAAAGAGAATGGAGGTTGATATCTCCGGTGCAAAGTCTTTTTACGATCCCGATCGATTTCCCGCTGTTCGGGAAAATTCAGATCAGCGAAACGCTGGTGGTAAGCTGGATTGTAATGGCACTCATTACCGGACTTTGCATCTGGCTTACAAGAGATTTGAAGGTGCGGAACATCTCCAAACGCCAGGCGGTGGCAGAAATGATTGTGGAAACCGCAAACAAATTTGTCATCGGCAACATGGGAGAAAAATTCCGCTATCTGATTCCTTTTGTGTCGGCGCTTTTCGCGACCAGCGTTGTCTCGAACCTGATCAGCCTGATCGGACTTCGAAGTCCGACAGCAGATCTTTCCACCGAGGCGGCCTGGGCTGTTGTGGTTTTCATCATGATCACCACACAGAAGATCAAAACCAACGGTTTTGGCGGATATCTGAAGGGCTTCACGACTCCGATTGCGGTTATGACACCGTTTAACGTTTTGTCGGAGCTCGCAACGCCGATCAGTATGGCGTGCCGTCACTTTGGAAACATCCTTTCCGGCGTTGTCATCAATGCCCTGATCTACGGATCGCTGGCACTGGCAAGCGGAAAGCTGCTGGGACTGCTTCCCGGCGTGCTCGGAAGAACCCTTTCACAGATCCCGATTCTGGACGTCGGTGTCCCGGCTGTTCTGTCGGTCTATTTTGACTGGTTCTCCGGCGTGATGCAGGCCTTTATTTTCTGTATGCTGACTGTCATGTACATTGCGAATGCAGCAGAAGAAGGCTAAAGAGATTAAAAAATGAGGTTTACAAAAAGAAAATACAGGAGGAAAACAAGATGGATTTTCAGATTTTAGCAAAAGGTATCGCTCTCGCAGGATGCGCAATCGGCGCAGGATGCTCCCTGATCGCAGGTATCGGACCTGGTATCGGTGAAGGTAACGCCGTAGCAAAGGCACTTGAGGCAATCGGACGTCAGCCGGAATGCAAAGGCGATGTAACAAGCACCATGCTTCTTGGATGCGCGATCGCAGAGACAACCGGTATTTACGGTTTCGTAACCGGCCTGCTTCTGATCTTCGTAGCACCGGGAATGTTCATGAACTTCCTGAAATAGTTGCAAGGAGTAAATGATTGCTAGGAGGAAAGAAACTATGCAGGTTCAGGAACTGGTAGGAATTGTCCCCTGGACTTTTATCGCACAGATCTGCAACCTCTTCATCCAGATGTATCTGATCAAACGGTTCCTTTTCAAACCGATCAATGAAATGCTGGAAAAACGGCGTGCGGCAGCCGATGCGGAGATCACAGACGCAGAGGCGGCAAAAAAAGAAGCCAACGCCATCAAAGAGGAATATGAGCAGAATATGCAGGAGGCCAAGGAAAAGGCCAACGAGATTCTCGAAAGCGCCAGAAAGACAGCAACGCTGCAGAGCGAGAAAATCGTAAAAGAGGCTTCCGAACAGGCGGCTGCCCTGAAAAACAAGGCAGAAAAAGAGATTGCCCAGGAGAAAAAGAAAGCGGTCAATGAAGTCAAAGGCGAGATCGGCGGCATTGCCATGGATATTGCCGGAAAGGTCATTGAACGTGAGATTAATGAAAAAGACCATGAGAAGCTGATAGATGAATTTATATCGAATGTAGGTGAAGCATCATGACAGAAACTGCCAGAGTATACGGTGGGAGCCTGTATGAGCTGGCCCAGGAGGAGCATCTCGAAGAGGAAATCCTTTCCGAGATGAAGGAGATCCGAGCTCTGTTCCGGGAAAACCCGAAGTATCCGCGCCTTTTATCGGAGCCTTCGATTCCGCGAAAAGAGCGGATCGGGCTGATCGACGCGGCATTTGGCAGCCAGGCGGAACCGTATTTGGTCAATTTTATCAAACTGCTGTGTGAAAAAAATCTTCTCCGTGAATTCGGCGGATGCCAGGAAGCATTCCAGCGCAGATACTACGCAGCCCACAATATTGCCGAGGCAGTTGTGACGAGCGCAGCATCCCTGTCGAAGGAACAGGAAGAGCTTCTGAAGAAAAAACTGGAAACGATGAGCGGAAAAACGGTCGTGATGGAACTGAAAACCGATCCGTCCGTTCTGGCGGGTGTCCGTGTGGAGCTCGACGGAAAGCTGTTTGACGGAACCGTAAAGGGACGTTTGGCCGAGCTTTCCAGAAGAATCAGCGATACAGTGGTGTAGGAGGAAAAAATGCAACTGAAACCAGAAGAAATATCCAAGGTCATCCGCAGCCAGATCAAATATTATGAAAATGCGATCCGGCAGGATGAGACAGGCACCGTTCTGATGGTCGGAGACGGAATCGCAAGAGCCAGCGGTCTTTCGAACTGCATGGCAGGCGAGCTGCTGGAATTTGAGGATGGAAGCTATGGAATGGCACAGAACCTCGAGGAAAACAGCGTATCTGTCGTTTTATTCGGTTCCGGCGAGAACATCAGCGAGGGACAGCTTGTAAAAAGAACGGGAAAAGTTGTTTCGGTTCCGGTCGGAGAAGGCATGATCGGACGCGTTGTCAACGCGCTCGGCCAGCCAATCGACGGCGCAGGCCCGATTACGGCAGCAGAGTACCGTCCGATTGAAAGCCCGGCACCGGGCATCTGTGAGAGAAAAGGTGTTAATCAGCCGCTGCAGACCGGTATTAAAGCGATCGATTCCATGGTTCCGATCGGAAGAGGTCAGCGAGAGCTGATCATCGGAGACCGTCAGACCGGAAAGACAACGATCGCAACCGATACCATTCTGAACCAGAAAGGCAAGGATGTGATCTGTATCTACGTTGCCATCGGACAGAAACGTTCGACAGTAGCGTCCTTAGTAGAAAATCTTGAGAAGAACGGCGCAATGGCGTACACCATCGTCGTGGCAGCGACGGCATCCGAAGCGAGCCCGCTGCAGTATATCGTACCGTATTCCGGCTGTGCCATGGGCGAGTACTTTATGTATCAGGGAAAAGATGTGCTGATCATTTATGATGACTTAAGTAAGCACGCGGTTGCATACCGTGCACTCTCCCTGCTGATCCGCCGTCCACCGGGACGTGAGGCTTATCCGGGAGATGTTTTCTATCTCCATTCCAGACTTCTGGAGCGTGCCGCAAAGCTGGACGATGAACACGGCGGCGGATCCATGACGGCCCTGCCGATCATTGAGACCCAGGCAGGCGATATTTCCGCCTATATTCCGACGAACGTCATCTCCATCACAGACGGACAGATTTTCCTTGAGACAGAGCTGTTCCACTCGGGCGTTATGCCGGCGGTAAACCCTGGCGTATCCGTATCCCGTGTCGGTGGAAATGCGCAGATTAAGGCGATGAAGAAGGTAGCCGGAACTCTGAAACTGATCTATTCCCAGTACCGCGAGCTGGCAAGTTTTGCACAGTTCGGATCCGATCTGGATGCCGATACAAAGGCGCGTCTGGAGCAGGGTGTGCGTATCGTGGAAGTATTAAAACAGAACCAGAATGCACCGGTTCCGGTAGAAAAACAGGTGGCCATTCTTTATGCGGTAACGAAAGGAATTCTGTCAAAGGTTGCAGCTGAGGATGTCCGCGCCTATGAGGACGGACTGTATACCTGGCTTGATACCGACGCAGAGGGTGCTGCCGTGATGCAGGAGATTTCCGCAACCGGAAAACTCGAGGCAGATACCGAAGAGAAGCTGAAAAGTGCGCTCGAATCGTACACCGAAAACTTTATCAATACAAGACCTGCAAAATAAGGAAAGAAGGAGGAGCCTATGGCTGCAAACATGAAAGCCGTAAAGCTGCGGATCAAAAGTGTCGAAAGCACGATGCAGATTACCAAGGCGATGGAACTTGTAGCGTCCTCCAAGCTGCGAAAAGCGAAGGAGCGGGCTGATACCTGCCGTCCGTATTTTCAGGAGCTGTACCGCACTTTGCAGGATATTGCAAAAGGAAACACGGAATTTTATTCCATTTATGCAAAAGAGGCAAAAAACGAGAAATGCTGCTACGTGCTGGTTGCCGGAGACCGCGGCCTTGCGGGCGGATACAACGCGAATCTGTTCCGATGCTTTGAGGCAGATGCCAAAGGAAAAGAGATCTGTGTGGTTCCGGTCGGCAAAAAGGCAGTGGAGTATGCAAAATCCCGGAAGCTGGACATTCTGACGGACAGCTTTGCCGAGATCGCAAATCTTTCCGTGGCAGACAGCTTTGAGATCGCGCGCGCGCTGTGCCGTGAGTTCCGGAAAGGGACCTTCGGACATGTGGAGCTTTGTTACACAAAATTCGTGTCGATGCTGTCGCAGATGCCGGTTTCCGTGCCGATCCTGCCTCTGATTGACATTGCAAAAGAGGACGGAGAGGATCCGGAAGCGAAAAAAATCCGGAATCTGATCCTGTATGAGCCAAACGGTGTCGAGGTATTCGAAGCGATTGTGCCGGAATACTTAGGCGGCCTGATTTACGGCGGTATCTGTGAGAGTGTGGCAAGTGAGCTTGCGGCACGCCGTACCGCAATGGAGGCGGCAACGGGAAATGCAGAGGAGATGATTGAACAGCTCAATCTGTATTACAACCGTGCCCGTCAGGCAAGCATTACGCAGGAGATCACGGAGATCGTCGGCGGTGCGGAAGGCGTGTAAGAGTGGAAACAAGAAAAGTGAGGAGAAGTCGTTAAATGAGTGAAAAACACATTGGCGAGGTTGTGCAGGTAACGGGTCCTGTTCTGGACATCCGTTTTCCGGAAGGAGAGCTGCCGGCACTTCTGAATGCCATCGAGATAGACAACCACGGCGAGAAGCTGGTTGTGGAAGTGGCGCAGCAGACGGGCGACAACATGGTCCGCTGCATTGCTATGAAGTCCACAGACGGACTTGTCCGCGGAACGAAAGCAGTCGACACGGGCGGCCCGATCGCCGTTCCGGTCGGAGAGGAGTGCTTAGGCCGCGTGTTCAACCTGCTCGGTGAGACCGTAGACAATAAGCCGGCACCGGAAACAGCAGAAAAATGGCCGATCCACCGCGATCCGCCGTCCTATGAGGAACAGGTTCCGGCAACGGAGATCCTCGAAACCGGAATCAAGGTCGTTGACCTGATCTGCCCGTATGCCAAGGGCGGAAAAATCGGTCTGTTCGGTGGTGCCGGCGTTGGAAAAACAGTCCTTATCATGGAGCTGATCCACAACGTGGCAACGGCACACGGCGGACTTTCTGTTTTCACCGGTGTCGGAGAGCGTACCCGTGAAGGAAATGACCTTTACAACGAGATGAAAGAGAGCGGTGTTATCGACAAAACAGCACTGGTCTATGGACAGATGACGAGCCGCCGGGAGCGCGTATGCGTGTCGGACTTTCCGGCCTTACCATGGCAGAATACTTCCGTGATGTGAAAAATACAGGATGTGCTGCTGTTCATCGATAATATTTTCCGATTTACGCAGGCAGGTTCCGAGGTTTCGGCTCTGCTTGGCCGTATGCCGTCCGCAGTAGGATACCAGCCGACGCTGGCAACCGAGATGGGCGCACTGCAGGAGCGTATTACTTCCACAAGAAAGGGATCCATCACATCGGTACAGGCTGTTTACGTGCCGGCCGATGACCTGACCGACCCGGCTCCGGCAACGACATTTACCCATCTGGATGCCACGACGGTACTTTCCCGTGAAATTTCCAGCCAGGGTATTTATCCGGCCGTTGATCCGCTTGATTCTACCAGCCGTATCCTGACACCGGAAATCGTAGGCCATGAGCACTATGAGGTAGCGCGTGCCGTACAGCAGGTGCTGCAGAGATACAAAGAGCTGCAGGACATTATCGCCATCATGGGTATGGACGAGCTGTCCGAAGAGGATAAGCTGACGGTCAGCCGTGCCCGTAAGGTACAGCGTTTCCTGTCCCAGAGCTTCTCGGTAGCGGAACAGTTTACCGGTATGGAAGGAAAATACGTGCCGTTAAAAGAAACTCTGCGCGGATTCCGCATGATCCTTGACGGCGAGTGCGATGATCTTCCGGAGAGCTGCTTCCTGTTTGCAGGAACCATCGACGAGGTATTTGAAAAAGCAAAAGCACTGAATCAGTAAAGGAGGAATGACGTATGAGTACATTTCCTTTACGTGTCGGCACGCCGGACGGACTTCTCTATGAGGGTGACGTAGCGCGCGTTGTCTGCAGAACCATCAGCGGCGACCTGGCAATTCTGCCGGGGCACTGCAATTACTGCACTGCACTTGGTATGGGCGAGGCGCATATTGTGCTGGAGGACGGAACGAGAAGAAATGCCGCCTGCATCGGCGGAATGCTTTCCATGATGAATGGGGTCTGCCGTGTTCTGGCAACGACCTGGGAGTGGGAAGAGGATATTGATGCAGAGCGCGCCGAGGCTGCCAAACACAGGGCCGAGCAGGCGCTGGCAAACGGCGGTCTGACAGACAAAGAATACCGTATTGCCGAAGCCAAGCTGCAGCGTGCGCTGGTGCGGCTGAGTGTAAAAGAATAAAAAACAAAAAGCCTTCGACGAATTCAGAAAAATCCTATCGTCGGAGGCTTTTTTAATTTACAGGAAACTTCGTTGAAATTTCCTGTGTGTCTTTAAAGAGCAAAAATTCCGCAGATTAAGAATCCCGATACGGCGAGAGCAGCACTGATCAGGACGTAAGGAAACTGCGACACGGCATGTGACATATTGTCAATCTCGCAGGTCGCGGAGGAAAGAACCGTTGCGTCGGAATAGAAGCATGCATGGCTTCCGAAAACACCGCCGGATACGACAGCGCCAAGTGCCAGAAGTACATTAGCATCAAGGGCGATGGCAAGCGGAACAACGATGGAAACGGCTACGGCCTCAATTCCCCAGAAAGAGCTGGTGACAAAGGTCAGAACTGCAATGACAACAAAAATAATAGCTGCCAGTGTTTTGGCATTCATATACGGAACACACAGGTTGATGACGTATTCCGAGAGTCCCATTTCGCCGCAGGCAGTCTTGATCATAAAGGATGCAAGAAGAATGGCGAGAACCGGAAGAATATCTGCAAAGCCGGCAAAGAACAGTTCCACGTACCGCGTAAAGGTCATTTTTTTCCGCGGAAGATAAAGAATCATACAGGAAGCAAGAGCAAGAATAATCGCCTGCATCATATCCTGTGTGGCTACTGTCACACCGATCAGAATTCCGATGGGGATCAGAAAATCCAGTATATTTCCGGCATTGGTATTTTCGGGCGGGTAATCAACGCTCATTCCGGCCATGGCAATGTCAACGGAAGGGGCATTGTGCATTTTTGGATGCTCCGGTGTCTGCTCTTTCTTTTCCAGATCGGTATAGGCATCTTTCATTTTTCCGAGCTTTGGCATCAGTTTGCAGGCAAACAGAATGACAACCAGAAGTGCAGCCATGGGATAAAACATATAAGGAAGCACTTTTAAGTAAACACTCATACCGGTGGAAAAGCCCATATTGAGAATGTCCGGTTCCTGAATAAAAACACCGGAATAAAAAACTACCCAGGTGGAAAGGGAATCAGTGCACAGACAGGTGCACCGGTTGAGTCAATGATATAGGCAAGGGCCTGGCGTGGGACTTTTCGTTTATCACAGACATCCTTCATACAGGTTCCAACGGTCATGATGTTGAGATAATCATCGACAAAAATAATGATTCCGAGAAATACCGACATCATCATGGTGATCCGTTCATTTTTACAGAAGCGGCTTAACAGGTTGGAAAAACCAAGTGTTCCTTTTGCCTCGCGGAGCAGGAAGATGAAGCCTCCGAACAGTCCGCAGAGAAGAAGAATATACTGGTTATCTGCGTTGCTGATCTCCGAAAGCAGCAGATCACACCAGGGTCCGATAAAAGCCGTTTTATACATGATGAGATAGGCAACCAGGGTTCCGAAAATCAGAGCTTCGAAAGATTTTTTCGTTTTTAATGCAAAAATCAGCATCGCCGCAGGCGGCAGCAGACATAAAATTCCATATTGCATAGCGGTTCTCCTTTGTAGTTAGAATATGTGATGCAGCGCACCGCTGTAAGAAGAGTTACAACAGGAAGAGACAGAGCTTTACTGTTTCGTCATGATACGATAAGTTTCCGGCCGCCGGTCACGGAAAAGCCCCCAGGAAAAACGTTCTTCGCGCAGGGCATCCAGATCGAAGGAGGCGTACAGGATTTCCTCGGTATCTCTTCCGGCAGATGCCACAAGCTCACCGGTTGCATCGGCAATAAAGGAAGAACCGTAGAAAGTAAGAGAAGAGGACTGGCCGCCATTTTCTTCACAGGGAGTTACGGTTTCGGTACCAATCCGGTTTGCAGCAGCAACCGGAACAAGATTTGCGGCAGCATGTCCCTGCATGACGCGTCGCCAGTGCCCGCTGCTGTCTACATTCAGGATCGGCTCACTTCCGATCGCGGTAGGATAGAGCAGGATTTCAGCCCCCTGCACAGCCATACATCGTGCTGTTTCCGGAAACCACTGATCCCAGCAGATGCCGACGCCGACGGTTCCAAAACGTGTTTCAAAGACTTTGAATCCCGTATCTCCCGGAGTGAAATAGAATTTTTCCTGATAAAAATGATCGTCCGGGATATGGGTCTTGCGGTAAACGCCAAGAATGGATCCGTCTGCATCAATCATGGCAATGGAATTAAACAGGCGCTGAACATCCCTTTCATAAAAGCTGACCGGAATCACGACCCCAAGTTCTCCGGCAACGGCCTGAAAACGCCGGACAGCGGGATTTTCTGTCAAAGGCAGGGCATAATCATAATAATCGTATCGCTTTTCCTGACAAAAATACGGTCTTTCAAATAATTCAGGAAGAAGGATGAGATTGGCGCCGTTGGAAGCGGCTTCACGGACCATGGTCTCTGCTTTGTCTATATTTTCCTGTACCTGGCTGCAGCATGAAAACTGCAGTGCGGCAATTTTTATATTTTTCATAATCTGTTTCCTCTTTTCTTTGCCGGAATCTGCTGGGTAATACAGTGAATGTTGCCTCCGCCGGTCAGAATGACGCGTGCATCGACAGGGAGGATCCGTCGATCCGGAAAGCATTTTCCGAGAATTTCTGCAGCCACGGTATCGTTTTCATCGCCGAAACGGGGAAGAAGGACACAGTGATTGGCAAGATAAAAATTGATATAGCTGGCGGCAAGGCGTTCCCCGGCTTCCCGCTGGTCTTCGCCAGCTTCAAAATCATAGCCGAGAAGATCTTCTTCTGTAATACAGATGGGATGCTTTGGAATGGGCAGCTTGTGAATTACAAAGCTTCGTCCCTTCGCGTCAACGGTATGGGAGAGAAGATCAAAAGCGGCCCTGCTTCTGGCATACTGAGGATCGTTTTCGTCATCTGTCCAGGCAAGAAGTACTTCTCCTGGCTTTACAAAGCAGCACATATTATCGATATGGCCGTTGGTTTCATCGTTGTAAATACCAAAAGGCAGCCAGATGATTTTCTCGACCGAAAGATACTGACGCAGCTTTTCTTCAATTTCCGCTTTTGTAAGAGAAGGATTGCGCCCAGGACTCAGCAGACATTCTTCGGTACGTAAGCAGGGTTCCCTTCCCCCGTCAACATGGATGGAGCCGCCTTCCAGAAACAAAGGGGCGGGCATTATAGAAGGAATCTCCGAGAAAACTGCAGATTCGTTCCGGAACCTCACGGTCATGCTCAAAGTGGGAGTACAGACCGTCATACTGGCCGCCCCAGGCGTTGAATTCCCATTGAATGCCTCTTCGCCCACCCTGATCGTTGACCACAAACGTAGCGCCGGTATCTCTTGCCCAGGCATCCTCTGTCGAGGCTTCAATCAGATGAATCCGGTCGGAGGAAAGCAGTTCCTGTGCCGATGCTTTATCCTGTGGCCGGACGAAAAGATAAACCTGCTCATAGGCGGCAATTGCTTCTGCAATTTCTGCAAATGCAGCTCTTGCCGCTTTTGCCCCGTAAATTCCAGGAACCGGGGCGCCACGGCCAGATCATCAGCGTGCCTTCGTGGGGCTCAAATTCGCCCGGCATGTAAAAGCCATCGGTTTTTGGGGTTCTAAGACAATCGGTTTTTGAAATCTTCATATCCAAACTCCTTTATCATTCGGCAGTTTCCAGCTTTGTCCATCACCGCGATGGAAGGGAGTGGGATTCCGTTAAAGGTATTGGTTTTTACCATCGAATAAATCGCCATATCTTCAAAATACAGTCTGTCACCGATCCGGATTTGGGAATCGAAGGAATATTCGCCGATTACGTCGCCCGCCAGGCAGGTATTGCAGGAAAGGCGGTAGGTATAAGGCTTTTCCCCGGGCAGTCCGCTGCCTTTGAGCGGAGGGCGGTACGGCATCTCAAGCACATCCGGCATATGGCAGGCAGCGGAAGTGTCAAGAATTAAAATTTTTCCGTTATTTTCAACAATATCGAGAACTTCCGTGACATTGTAGCCTGCGTTTAAGGCAACTGCTTCCCCGGGCTCCAGGTAAATCTGAAGACCATACGTTTCTTTCATATGGTTGATACAGGAAATCAGGCGTTCGATATCGTAATCCTCACGGGTGATATGATGTCCGCCTCCCATGTTAAGCCAGTTCATTTTAAAAGCCACTTGCCGAATTTTTCTTCCACGGCGCGCAGTGTGGTTTCCAGATCATCCGAATTCTGTTCACAGAGGGTATGAAAATGAAGACCGTCCACAAGATCGGCCAGTTCGTCTGTAAAATCGCAGGCGCGGATGCCCATGCGGGAGCCGGGCGCACAGGGATCATAAATCGCATGGTCTTCCTGCGTGGAGCATTCCGGGTTGATGCGAAGTCCGGCTTTTGCGGTTCCGGAAGCCTTAAGTACGGGGAGGTACGTTCGGAGCTGCTTTTCTGAATTGAAAATAATATGATCGCAGATCTGTGCGAGCTCTTCCATATCCTGCGGGCGGTAGGCCGGAGAATACACATGATTCTCCAGCCCCATTTCTTCCTTGCCAAGCTGCGCCTCATAGAGTCCGCTGGCAGTCGTTCCGCTGATATATTTTCCAATCAGCGGATATTCCGAAAAACAGGAAAAGCATTTCTGAGCCAGCAGAATTTTTGCACCGGTGCGTTCTTCTACCTGGTGCAGGATCTTTAAGTTTTCTTCCAGTTTGCCTTCATCAATGACAAAACAGGGAGTTGGCAGTTCGTTTATCTTATACATAGGCTTAATCTACTAAAACAGGATTTTCTACGACCTTCCACGGAAGACCCCACTTGTTGAGTGCTTCCATATACGGATCCGGATCGAATTCATCTGTGGTGTAGACACCCGGCTTGTTCCAGAGACCGCTCACGACCATCATGGTTCCGATCATGGCCGGAACGCCGGTGGTGTAGGAGATCGCCTGAGACTCTACTTCCCGGTAGCATTCCTGGTGGTCACAGACATTGTAAATGTAAATGCTTCTTTCTTTTCCGTCCTTGATACCGGTAAAAATACAGCCGATGTTGGTTTTACCCACGGTGCGCGGGCCAAGGGTGGAAGGATCCGGGAGAAGCTCTTTTAAAAACTGGATCGGTACGATCTGCTGTCCGTTGAAGGTAATCGGAGTGGTGGAGAGAAGTCCTACATTTTCCAGACATTTCATATGGGTCAGATAGCTCTGGCCGAAGGTCATGAAAAAGCGGATTCTTTTTACGCCCGGGATATTTTTTGCAAGAGCCTCAATTTCTTCATGGTGAAGAAGGTACATATCCTTCTCGCCTACCTCATCGAAGTTATATTCCCGTTTGATCGACATTGGCGGAATTTCTACCCAGTGGCCGTTTTCCCAGTAAGAGCCGGGAGCGGATACCTCGCGGAGGTTGATTTCCGGATTGAAGTTGGTTGCAAACGGATATCCGTGGTCGCCGCCGTTGCAGTCCAGAATATCAATCGTGTGAATTTCATCGAAATAGTGTTTCTGTGCATAGGCTGCAAAGACACTGGTGACGCCCGGGTCAAAGCCGGTTCCGAGAAGACCGGTGATGCCGGCTTCCTTGAAACGGTCCATATAGGCCCACTGCCAGGAGTAATCAAAGTAAGCAGAAAAGCCAAGCTCTTCGCATCTCTTTTCGTAGATTGCACGCCATGCCGGATCATCCGTATTTTCTGCTTCGTAATTTGCAGTATCGATGTAAGGAACCTTACATGCGAGGCAGGCATCCATAATGGTAAGATCCTGATAAGGAAGAGCCAGATTTAATACGGCATCCGGCTGATACTGTTTGATTAAGGCGATTAATTCTTCTGTGCAGTCGGCATCCACCTTTGCTGTTGTGATAATGGTTTTTGTGGTCGGAGCCAGCTTTTCTTTTAAAGCATCGCACTTGGAAAGGGTGCGGCTTGCAATCATAATTTCAGAAAATACTTCACTGTTCTGGCAGCATTTGTGAATGGCTACGGATGCAACACCGCCGCATCCGATGATCATAACTTTGGACATTGTTTGGTTCTCCTTTTTCAGAAAATGGTGTTGGGTTCATCTTTGGCTATAAGCACGAAAAAAAGACAGATGACGTGCATCATCTGTCTAAAAATCGAAATTTATACATGATCGTATTGTGCAAACTTCAGGGGATGGACAAAAATCCAGGCTTCCCCCTGTTTTCCTATGCAGAAATATATAGTCACGTACTCTTATTGACCGTTTCATAAGATGATGTGCTCGTCGTAGAGCATCGATTATAAAGTAATCAACTCATAAAATTTGCGCTTTTAACGCAATCAATAATGTGGCTCTTAACCACGCTCGGCAACTACCCCTGCCTGTCCGTCGGTTTTTTACCAGGGGCATATATTTTGCATAAGAACAGAATTGTTCGCTTGCAGTTCCAAATTATAAAGTGAAATGACATGGATGTCAAGAAAAATTTGTGAAACTATTCAGAGCTATGCGAAATGGAAGATTAAAAATCACAGGGTGATCCAGTAACGCTCCAGTGTTTTGTTTTCATCGGCACGATAAGCGGTGCCGTCGAACCGGCCGCCATTTTTCAGGATCGTTCTGCGGCTTCCCTCGTTGGTATCCAGGCAGCAGACCAGAATTTCGGAAAGGCCGAGGCTTTTGCAGTACGGCTGCACATTTTTCAGCATCCAGGAGGCATAGCCTTTTCTGCGTTCCGACGGGCGGACGGAGTAGCCGATGTGGCCGCCCAAGGTGCGCAGAAAATCGTTCAGGTAGTGGCGCACCTGAATCATGCCGACAAGGCGGTTGTCTGATTTGCGGATGCACAGAAACTGTGTTGCGAGAACCATGCCCTCCGGCAGAGTCTCCTCTCTGGTATACCGCATGGTATCTTCAAGATACGCCTTCATATCATCAAACCGGCGAAGCGGTCCGCAGCCGTCCATGGAATCGCTGTTTTCCAGAAAATCGTTCCGGTAGGCGGCGAGTTCGGCGAAGTATTCCTCCGACGGTTCAACTAACATCAGTTCATCGTTCATCCTTAGCATTTCTCCGGTTCCGGATACTCGACGCCGAAGGTCTCAACGGTAACGGTAGCCATTCTCTGCGGCTGCAGCGGTTTGTCGCTGTAGTCGGTGTTGACAGATGCGATTTTATCTACGACTTCCAGGCCTTCTGTTACTTTTCCGAAAGCAGCGTATGCGCCGTCCAGATGCGGAGCAGCTTTGTGCATGATGAAGAACTGGCTTCCTGCGCTGTCCGGGAACATGGTACGTGCCATGGAGAGAACGCCTGGGGTGTGTGCGAGGTTGTTCTCAAATCCGTTCTGGGAGAACTCACCCTTGATGCAGTAATCCGGGCCGCCGGCGCCTGTGCCAGCAGGATCTCCGCCCTGGATCATGAATCCCGGGATGACGCGGTGGAAGATCAGGCCGTCATAGAAGCCTTTTTTTACCAGACTGATGAAATTGTTTACGGTGTTCGGCGCGATTTCCGGGTAAAGCTCTGCTTTCATCACATCGCCGTTTTCCATAGTAATTGTAACGATTGGGTTAGACATAATTGTTTTCCTCCTGATTTTTTACGATTTTTTGATAAGACGTAAGTAGCCATTTTTCGAAGAAAAATGAGCGGATTACGAATGTTTTTGATGATTACTGGAGTGCAAAGCACGTAGCGATCTGGTATCAAAGGGGGCAAACCCCTTTTTTTCAGATCATTACTCCAGGAATGTCTCATGGATCGCACGCATTGCCTGATCTGCGTATGCTTCGTCGATCAGGGCAGTGATGCGGATTTCTGAGGTGGTAATCATCTCGGTATTGATTCCTGCATTGGCGAGCGCGCCGAACATTTTGGCAGCCACGCCCGAATGGGAGCGGACACCGGCTCCGATGACGGAAATCTTTGCCACGTTCTCATCATAATCCAGCTTTTTGATGCCGAGCGAATCCTTATTGTCGTTCAGCACATCGATCGTGCGCAGCATATCCGGCTTTGCAACGGTAAAGGAAACGGACTTTGTGCCGTCCTTTCCGAGTGACTGGATCATGACATCGATGTTCAGATTGTTCCGATCCAGTAAATTTAAGAGGCGGAACGTACTCTCCGGATCGTTGCCAAGGCCTGCAACACGGATTTTTGCCACATTTTTGTCGGCAGCCACGCCGCTGATTAACATTTTTTCCATTTTGGTTTTCTCCCTTACCATCGTTCCGGAATTCCGGTTCAGACTGGAGCAGACCAGAAGTTCCACGCCGTATTTTTTTGTCGATTTCCACGCATCTGCTGTGAAGGACTTTTGCGCCGAGCGAAGCCATCTCCAGCATTTCATCGTAAGTTACCTCTTCCATCTTGCGCGCATTCGGTACAATCCGCGGATCTGCGGTGTAGACGCCGTCTACATCCGTGTAGATTTCACAGACATCCGCGTGCAGCTCTGCAGCGAGGGCAACCGCAGTCGTATCGGAGCCGCCGCGTCCGAGCGTTGTGATATCATCGTATTTGTTGATCCCCTGGAAGCCGGTGACAATGACAATTTTGTTGTCATCCAGCTCTTTACGGATGCGCTCGGTGTCGATCCGTTTGAAGCGCGCGTTCTGATAATCGGAGGTCGTGTGCATCGGTACCTGCCAGGCATTTAAAGAAACAGCACTGACGCCCATCTGAATCATGGTTATGGCCATCAGGGAAACGGAAACCTGTTCACCGGTGGCAAGAAGCATATCCATCTCGCGGCGGGACGGTTTTTCCGTAATCTGTTTTGCGGTTGCAATCAGTCCGTCCGTCGTTTTTCCCATCGCGGAGAGAACGACAACGACCTGGCTTCCGGCCTGCTGTTTTTCGATGCAGCGCTGTGCTACATTGCGGATGTGCGCAAGATCTGCGACGGAGCTTCCGCCAAATTTCATTACAGTCAGCATAACAGTTTTGATCTCTTTCCTTTTTGATTTACGCGGACAAAAGCGCAGAGCGTGTTTTACCGCGTTTTCCGGGCCGAAAAAACAGGAGTGGGACGTTTTGGGGCCGCGAAACTCTGATACATAGTATAGCGAAAACAGATAGAAAAAGCAAGGAAAAGCACAAGGAAAAGCACAAGGAAAAGCGGTTTCGTTCTGCGGTTGTATTACCTTTTTGTTTGTGTTAAAATGATAGGCAGAAAAAGAGGAGAAGAAAGCATATGATCATAGAAACAAATTCTGCGTCGGAGACGCTTGCCCTTGGCGAAAAGCTGGGAAAAGCGGCGAAGCCTGGCCAGATTTATACATTAAACGGAGACCTTGGTGTTGGAAAAACCGTTCTGACGCAGGGCTTTGCAAAAGGACTTGGCATCACAGAGGCAGTCAACAGTCCCACATTTACCATTATTCAGGAATATACGGAAGGACGTCTGCCATTTTATCATTTCGATGTTTACCGGATCGGTGATATAGAAGAAATGGAAGAAATCGGATACGATGATTATTTTTTCGGTGAGGGTGTCTGCCTGATCGAATGGGCAGAACTGATTGAAGAGCTGATCCCGGAGGGTGCGATTTCGATTACGATAGAAAAAGACCTCGAAAAAGGGTTTGATTACCGGAAAATTACGGTGGAATAAAAGAAAAAAATCCTGAATGTGGTGGAAAAACAAAAGGAAATCGTAAAGATTCCTGTTTCCGGCAGACTGCCAAAATGAGTTGCACAGGAAGGAAATATCGGAAAGGAAACAAAAAATTATGAAAATACTTGCACTGGACAGCTCCGGCCTGGTGGCTTCGGTGGCTGTTGTTGAAAATGACACACTGCTTGCGGAATACACCGTAAATTATAAAAAAACACATTCCCAGACTCTGCTTCCGATGCTGGATGAAATCTCGAACATGACAGAGCTGGATCTTTCGACGATCGATGCGATTGCAGTTGCCGGAGGTCCGGGCTCGTTTACCGGTCTTCGCATCGGTTCTGCAACAGCCAAGGGACTTGGTCTGGCACTTGAAAAACCACTGATTTCCATTCCAACGACGGCGGCAATCGCGTACAATATCTGGGATACTGACAAATTTGTCTGCCCGATCATGGATGCGAGAAGAAACCAGGTCTATACCGGAGTTTACTGCTACACGGATCATCGTCTCGATACGGTCTGGGAACAGGATACGATGAGCATTGAGGCACTGGCGGAGGGCCTGAACTGCCTCGACCACGAAGTGATTTTCCTCGGGGACGGCGTTGCGGTTTACCGGGAAAAATTAGAGGCACTGCTGACGATTCCGTTTTCCTTTGCACCGGCACACGTCAACCGCCAGAGAGCGGCAGCCGTCGGAGCACTGGCTGAGGTTTATTACAAAGAAGGTAAGATTCAGACGGCAGAAGAGCACGAGCCGGAATACCTGAGAAAATCGCAGGCGGAGCGGGAAAGAGCGGAGCGGGAATCTGTGAAGCATGCCGATGTGGTGAAAAAACAGGAGAACGGAGAAAAAGCGAATGATCACAATCCGTGAAATGCAGATCGATGATCTGGAGCAGGTGATGCCGATTGAGGAGGCCAACTTTTCGATTCCGTGGACAGAAACCGGATTTTTTACATTTCTGATCCGTGACGACGCACTGTTTCTTGTAGCAGAGGAGGACGGTGAAATTTTAGGATATCTCGGAATCCTGATTTCCTTTGATGAAAGTGAGATCACAAATGTCTGCGTGGCAGAAAAAGCGAGAAGACGCGGCATCGGCCGTGCACTGATGGAAGAGCTGTTCCGTCGGATGCAGGAGAGAAAGGTGCGCGTCATTCATCTGGATGTGCGCATCGGCAATACGCCGGCACGGAATCTGTACGAGAGTCTTGGTTTTGTGCAGGACGGCCTCAGGAAGGGGTACTACGATCTCCCGAAGGAGGACGCAGTGCTGATGAGCCGGACGGATGAATCGGTTCCGAAGAGGTAGAGAGAAATCGTTATTGTATACGCATTTAACGCACAGGACTTTCCTTTCATTCCCAGTAGGAATGGCGGGAAAGATGTGTTACAATCGACAGGACACAGGAGAATCTGATTTCTGTTTTGTGTCAGGAACGAAGAAAGAAACGTTTTTTGATACACGGGAGGAAGAAAAATGCGGAAATACAACAAAAACACAAATGAGCTGGAAGCGGCGGTGTGTAACTGCTGCGGAAAAAGCATGAAAATACAGAATGGAATGCTGCTGGAGGGGATCTGCTCGGTCGACACGACGTGGGGTACTTTTCCGGGAAGGACCTGGAAAAGCATGAGTTTGATCTGTGCGAGGAGTGCTACGATCGGATTACATTGTCGTTTGCGGTTCCGCCGGAAATTTCGGAGGACACGGAGGTTTAGAATTTCGGGCAGTTCGGCATCGTTCTGGAAGAAAGGGGAAGGTGCAATGCAAAGAGGTTTTACGATTCAGTCGAAGGTGGATGGACTGATGCTTGACGGGCTTGTGGTGGAGCCGGAGGAGGGCGTACAGCGGACGGCGCTTCTGCAGCTCAGCCATGGAATGAGCGAATACAAGGAGCGGTATCTGCCGTTTATGGAGTTTATGGCGGAACACGGTGTAGTGTGTGTGATTCATGATCACCGCGGGCACGGAAAGAGTGTGAAGTCGGAGCAGGATCTCGGATTTATGTACGGCGCAGGCGGCGCAGGGCTTGTGGAGGATCTGTTTCAGGTTACGGTATGGGCAAAAAAAGAGTACCCGGATCTGCCGTTTATTCTGATGGGACACAGTATGGGATCCCTGGTTGTGCGCACGTATGCGAAGGAGCATGATAGGGAGCTGGATGCGTTGATTGTGTGTGGTTCACCGAGCAAGAATTATCTGCGGCCGCTGGGTGCGGCTGTAGGACACGCAGAAGCGGCGGTGCTCGGGGATGAGCATCGGAGCAATCTTCTGGAGGCGATGTCGTTTGGATCGTTTGCGGCGCGGTTTGCGGATGAGAAGAGCCGGTTCGCCTGGTGCTGTTCGGACCCGGAGGTGGTGCGGGAGTATGAAGAAAACCCACTCTGTGGCTTTACGTTTTCGGATGATGCTTTTTTTGCGCTGAATGACCTGCTGAAGGAGACGTATGGATTCCATGGATGGCATTGCACAAACCGGAAGCTGCCGGTGCTGTTTTTGTCCGGCGGGGATGATCCGTGTTATGTGAATGTGCGGCGCTTTAAAAAATCCATTGACCATATGCGGCTGATCGGGTACCGCAATGTCAGAGGAAAGCTGTATCCGGGAATGCGGCATGAAATACTGAATGAGAAAGAGAAGTACCGCGTGTATGGCGATGTCTGGAAGTGGTTGAAGAAAGAAAAAGTGGTGGGGAATGTGGAGGGGGGAAGCACACCCCCGCCAGACCCCGGACGGCGCTCTGGCAGGGAGCGGCGGTGTTTGATCATTTTTTGTAAAAAAACGACT
>ENA-OQIX01000052-OQIX01000052.1-human-gut-metagenome-genome-assembly--contig:-NODE-52-length-19492-cov-3.388329_pt1 | contig 19492 bp, 18 predicted proteins | sample MGYA00242591_ERZ504756 | MGnify/ENA primary metagenome ERZ504756 (study PRJEB26092, sample SAMD00036369) | human gut metagenome | host: Homo sapiens | study: EMG produced TPA metagenomics assembly of...
TAGTATTTTGTTTTGTCATTAAAACCTGCCTCCGTGTTATGACGGAAAGCTAGGTTTCTTCGAATCTGTTAGATTTATTTTTATGCTACAAGTTTCATCTCCGCAGAATGCGGTATACGAGATAACAGATCAGCGCTGCACAGACCAGTTTGAACAGAAGCGGAACGACGGCGAACACGATTTTAAATCCAAGCCAGATCACGCCGATCGGGAGAAGAATAGTGGCGCATGCGCCGAGGACTTTTCCTCCAAATTTCAGCAGCAGTCCGACGATCCCAAATAAAATTCCAATTCCGCAGAGCAGACCAAAACAGGTTGCCAGCATGACTAATGTAACTAACATCGTGATCCCTCCTTGTCTTTTTCTCTATGTGCTCCACTTGCTGTGGATGTTTCCGTATCTTTCTTACAAACCATATTGTAGCACTTTTTTCCAGCAAAACAACGGGGAAGACGTGGAAGAATTTCTTAAGTTTTTCTTTACACCGATCGAGTGAAACCTAAAAAAGGACAGACAACGCTGCACTTCTGCAAAATTGTCTGTCCTGTAAATTACAAAATTTTCTTTACTCTTCTGTTGTCTCTTCCTCAGCCTGCGGCTCAACCTCAAGGCCAAGCTCTTCCAGCTGTGCTGCGTCAACCGGTGACGGAGCCTCGGTCATCAGACAGGAAGCATCTTTTACCTTCGGGAATGCGATGACGTCGCGGATGCTGTCCTCTTTTGCCATCAGCATAACGAGACGGTCCAGACCATAAGCCAGTCCGGCGTGAGGCGGAACTCCGTATTTGAAAGCATCCAGAAGGAAGCCGAATCGTTCATGTGCCTGTTCCTTCGTGAAACCAAGCATCTCAAACATTTTCTCCTGCACATCGTTCTGGTGGATACGAACGCTTCCTCCGCCAATTTCAGTACCGTTCAGAACGATATCGTAGGCTTTTGCACGAACTGCGCCCGGGTCAGTATCCAGAAGCGGCAGATCCTCATCCATCGGCATGGTGAACGGGTGATGCATTGCGGTAAAACGGTTCTCCTCATCGGACCACTCCAGAAGCGGGAACTCGGTAATCCATACGAAACGGTATTCGTTCTTGTCGAGAAGTCCCATCTGCTCTGCCAGTTCCAGACGAAGTGCGCCAAGAACGTTCCAAACAATCTTGTTGCGGTCTGCTGCGAAGAGAAGAAGGTCTCCAGCCTGTCCGTCCATGGCTTTGATGAGGGCTTCCATCTGCTCCTCTGTCATAAATTTGGAGAAGGAAGATTTCCAGCTTCCATCCTCATGGATTGCAATGTATGCAAGACCTTTTGCACCGTAACCTTTCGCAAACTCAACGAGCTTGTCGATTTTCTTTCTCGGCATTGCGCCCTGTCCCTTTGCGTTAATACCGCGGACAGAACCGCCGTTTTCAAGTGCGCCCTTAAATACAACAAACTCGGTATCTTTTACGGTCTCGGAAACATCAACCAGCTCCATACCGAAACGCAGGTCCGGTTTGTCGGAACCGAAACGGTTCATAGCCTCTTTCCAGGTCATTCTCTGGATCGGGAGCTGTACCTCAACGCCGAGCACCTCTTTGAACAGGTGTGCCAGCAGTCTCTCATTGACATCGATAACATCGTCTACATCAACGAAAGCAAGCTCCATATCGATCTGGGTGAACTCCGGCTGACGGTCGGCACGCAGGTCCTCGTCACGGAAGCATTTTACGATCTGGATATAACGGTCATAGCCGGAGCACATCAGAAGCTGTTTGAACAGCTGCGGAGACTGCGGCAGTGCGTAGAAGCTGCCTGGATGAACACGGCTCGGTACCAAGTAATCTCTGGCGCCTTCCGGTGTGGATTTCGTCAGCATCGGGGTTTCGATCTCAAGGAAGCCTTCTTTGGACATGAACTCACGGGTGAGCATTGCCACTTTGCTTCTCATGATCAGGTTTCTCTGGATGTCCGGGCGGCGCAGATCCAGGTAACGGTATTTCAGACGGAGCTCTTCTCTCGTCTTGGAATCCTCCTCGATCGGGAACGGCGGGGTTTCTGCCTCGGAAAGAATGCGTAAGGACTCAGCCTTTACTTCGAGCTCTCCTGTTGCCAGATTTTCATTGACAGCACCGGAGCGGGCCATAACTTCACCTTCTACGGCAATGACGAACTCGCTGCGCAGTTTTGCTGCTTTCTCAAAACCTTCCTCACTGATCGGGCCGTTCTCAAAGATAATCTGCATAATACCGCTTCTGTCACGCAGATCGACGAAAATAATTCCGCCTTTATTACGGCTCTTCTGTACCCAGCCCATCAGGGTTACTTTTTTTTCCGATATCTGCTTTTGTGACTTCCGCACAGCGGCAGGTTCTCTTCAGGCCTTTCATGGATTCAGCCATTTTCTTGTTCCTCCTATTTGGAACTGCGGACACAAAGAATCTGCATCCGCAGCACATCGTTTTTTCATGCGATTACTATTATTGGATATTCCTTACATTTTGTCAACAAAAAATTCTTCGATCTCGGTGTATCCTTCTCCGGCAAGCTGTTCTTTCTGGAATTTCTTGTTTTTCTTCATAACAGCGATGTTAATGGCAGTGCCTTCGCTTCTTTCTTTCGTTGCCCGCTGGATGATCTTCTGCATTCCTTCTGCCGGCATGTTTTTCTCAATCAGATATGCTTTTTTCTTCTGAGCACCCGGAATCTGGTAATCTCTCTCAAGCAGAAGCATAACGATACGCTCAAATCCGATGGAGAATCCGCATGCGCAGGTCTGGTTTCCGGTGAATTTTCCGATCATTTCATCGTAGCGTCCGCCGCCTCCGACAGATCCGCCGTACTCATCCATAGCGATCTCGAAGATCGGTCCGGTGTAGTAGGACATTCCGCGCACCAGAGTCGGATCGAAAGCGATCTTGAATTCTGCGGTCTTCACGGCATTAACACTGTCGATGATGGTCTTCAGGCCGTCTGCGTACTCTTTGTCAAGGAATCCCTCGAGTTTCTCACGGCAGTACTCTACGCCTGCGGTATCCGGGGTGATCTCCTCGAACATTTTCAGGTATTTCTCTACGGACTCTTTTGCAAAGCCGGCTTCCTCGAGCTCTTTTGCAACGCCCTCAAAACCGATTTTATCCATCTTATCGAGGATAATAAATACGGTGTCATAGGACTCCTCCGGGAATCCGCTGTAGGCTGCCATTGCTTTTAAGATGCGGCGGTCATTGATACGGATCGTAAAGTTCTTGAAGTCCAGTTTTCCAAGCAGTGTGGTGGTAGCAAGGATCAGCTCAATCTCTGCAAGGTTGGTCGGCTCGCCGAGGATATCGATATCGCACTGCATGAACTGGCGGTATCTTCCTCTCTGCGGACGGTCTGCACGCCATACATTTCCCATCTGAAGTGCTTTGAACGGGGACGGAAGCTCGTTTGCGTTGTTGGAATAGTAACGGCAGAGCGGAACGGTCAGGTCATAACGCAGGCCGCTGTCTACGAGATCGTTTTCTTTCTCAGCGGTCTCGAGTTTCAGCTTCTCTCCTCTTTTTAAGATCTTGAAAATCAGTTTCTCATTCTCGCCGCCCTGTTTGCTGTTCAGGTTTTCGATGTGCTCCACGCATGGGGTCTCCATGGAGGTAAAGCCGAAGGTTCCGTAAGTTTCCTTGATCAGACGGATCACGTAGTCACGGATTGCCATTTCTTTCGGTAAAATATCTTTCATTCCGGTAACCGGTTTCTTTTTTAATGCCATTTTCTGTTTTCTCCTTTATGATTTCCCGGATCAATTCATCGACATCAGAAAGCTCGATCGCTTTCCGGCTGCCGCTGTGGATCACTCTCTGAAATGCCAGGAACATTTTCAGATCGAAATTTTTGACTTCTTCTGTCATAAGCTCCATCGCCTGTTCCCGCGTAAACGCACTCCGGTACGGGCGGTCGGAGGTCAGCGCGCAGTACACATCACAGATGCGTAAGATACGCGCCCCAAACGGAATCTTTTCTCCCGCCAGATTGGCCGGATACCCGGTTCCGTCATAATTTTCATGGTGATACAGAATACTCTCCAGCACAAAATCGGAGTAGCCGCGTCCCTGCAGGAGTTCATAGCCCAGTGTGGAATGGGTCCGCACAAAGCGCATCTCCTCAACGACGAGCGTATCCTGTTCTTCTACGTAATTCTCCAGTACAATCTTTCCGATATCGTGGAGAACGCCCGCTTTTGCAAGCTCATAGCAGATTTTTTTTCTCATACCCCAGTTCCCGCGCAAGATCGTAAGCTAAATTGCTCACTTCCATGCCATGGATGAGCTGCTCGGTCAGGGTATAGCGCAGCATGTGAAGCTGCTGACTGGAATTTTCTTTCATTTTGGCAGATACTTCTCCATTCCGATACGTTTTCTCTCGATCATTTCATCGATACGCTCCACGTAGTTTTTCAGATCCTTCACGTTCTCCACCCGCTCAATGCGCTCTCCGTGTTCAAACACGAATTTCGTGGACGCTCCGGCTCCCGCGGCCAGAATTGGACTGTTTTTCCTCCATAATGAGGATGTTGTAGATACCTGCTTTTCCTTCGCGGGAGTAGCCGACATTCTCAAAGTTACCCGTCCATATTTTTCTGGCGGTACATGTAATACGGTCCCATCTCCATGCGGTGTGCGCTGTCCATCGTCATTTTCATGATCTCGGCAGAGTTTTCAAACGAGATTTCCTGATATTTGTCTTTGAACAGGTTGAGTCTCGTTGCACGCTTTAACGCAAGGGAATGGACGGTCAGGGAATCCGGATTCAGCGCTTCCACTTTTTCCAACGTATGCGCCACTTTTTCCTTGTCCTCGCCCGGCAGACCGACGATCAGATCCATGTTGATGTTGTCAAATCCAAGGGAACGCGCCATACGGAACTTCTCCTCGATCTCCTCCACGGTATGGTGGCGTCCGATCAGATCCAGCGTTTCCTGGTTCATGGTCTGTGGATTGATCGAAATACGGGTGACCGGGAATTTGCGGATGGCTTTTAAGACCTCCTCATTGATCGTATCCGGCCGTCCTGCCTCCACGGTGAACTCCTGCACCTGCTCCATCGGGAAGAGCTCTGTCACTTTCGTGAGCAGGCGCTCCATCTGTGCCGCATTCAGCGTGGTCGGCGTACCGCCTCCGATGTAGATCGTATCAAGTGTATAGTCTTTCATACGCTCGCTGATGAAGGTCAGCTCTTTGATCAGCGCATCCAGATACGGATCTACCATATGGGCCCAGCGGCTTAACACATGGGAACCGAAGGAACAGTACAGACAGATGCTCGGACAGAATGGAATGCCGATGTACAGGCTGTAGCCGTGCTCGTAGTCGATCGTCTTTAAAATATCCTTTTCCCGGTTGGCAATCGTGATTGCAAGTGCCGTCTTTTCCGGGCTGGTGTAGTAGGTCTCGCGCATGTATTTCGCAATCTCTACATTTGTTTTGCCCTCTTCCAGCATCTTCATCGGAATTTTCGTCGGACGGATGCCGGTGAGATCGCCCCACGGAAGTTCTTTTCCGCTCACTTTCGAGAGCGTGCGATAGACCATCCGTTTCAGGACATTTTTCGTTTCGTGGCGGTCTTTTTCATATTCCACCGCCTCACACGCGGCAGAAAGCTCTTCGTGCTTCTCATTTTCTATGGAAAAGCAGATCTGGTCTGCCGCGTACAGGATCTTATCATAATATGCAAATTCCCCGTCCGGCGCTCCATCCTCTTCGTACCACGAGGTGATCTCGCAGCCGGGATAGAATGCCTTGATCAGGGAATACACATCGTATTCAAAATCTTTTCTGTTAAAACAAAGGCTGATATTAAGCAAGGGGATTGTACCTCTTTTCATGTTCAATCGTAGTTTCATCGTTGTGGCCCGGATACACGGTCACATCCCCGGGAAGCTCTTTTAACAGGCGCTTGACCGACGCGGTCAGCTCTCTGCCGGAGGATGTCGGGAAGTCGTATCTTCCGTAGGACTCGCAGAACAGCGTATCACCGGAAAAAAGTGTTTTCGCTGCCGGAATATAGTAGCAGACACCGCCTGCCGTGTGCCCCGGTGTCGCAAGAACGTGGATTTCAAAATCTGCGAGATGCAGCACATCGCCCTCTTTTACGGTTTTGTCCGCCTGCATCGTGTACGGTTTGCTCCAGAGCCCGGAAAGATTTTCCTTTGGATCCCCCAGCAGGTGCTGCTCTTTTTCATGGACATAGACCGGGATATGGTACTTTTTCCGCAACGCATCCGCTGCCAGCATATGGTCGAAATGGCCATGGGTCAGCAGAATGGCCTCCGGGTCGCCGTCGATCTCGTCGATCTGGCGTTCAATCTCCAGCGGCGAATCGCCCGGGTCCACGATCAGCACCTTCTGGCTGTCCGGATTTTCCACAACGTAGCAGTTTGTCGAGAGCATTCCAAGTGCCCGGTAATTTACCTTTATCATACGCTTTTCTCCTTTTTATCCTCTCGATCTCTGAATATCGATCACGCTCTCCACCTGGCGCACCTTCTCGATGATGCTGTTCAGCTCTTCGTTGTTGTGCACGTCGAACGTCACATCGATGGAAGCCGTTCCCTGCTTGCTCGTTCTCACGTTCATCGCCGCAAGGTCGATCTTCCGCTCGGTAAAGATCTTGGAGATATCCACCAGAAGACCGGTACGGTTGTTTGCGTAAACGCTGATCTCCACGGTATAGAGAGAGCCGCCGTTGTCCTCTGCCTGCCATTCAGCATCAATGAGGCGCACCCGCTCAGATTCCGGCAGATTCAGGACATTGACACAGTCGGTGCGGTGAATGGTCACGCCGCGTCCTCTTGTGACAAAGCCCACGATCTCATCGCCCGGGATCGGATTGCAGCATTTTGAGAAGCGAACTGCCACATCGTGGATACCGCGCACGACGATGCCGCCCTTGCTCTTTCCAACCGGCAGAACCTTCTCTCCGGATGCCGCTTCGAGCACCTGCTCGTCGGTGATCTCTTTTTTATGCTGCTTTTCGTACGTCTCAATCAGCTTGTTGAGGACCTGGCCCTCTTTTAAGCCGCCGTGGCCGATGGCCGCAAGAACGGAATCCCAGTCGCGGAAGCCGTACTTTCTCATGACAGCCTCTTCGTACATCGGTTTCGTATAGATTCCAAGGTTTTTGCCCTTCAGCTTTGCATAGCTGGTGAGCATTTCCTTGCCTTTGACGATGTTGTCCGTCTTGTTCTGCTGGCGGAACCACTGGTTGATGCGGCTCTTTGCCTGGGAACTCTTCGCAATTTTCAGCCAGTCGCGGCTCGGTCCCTTGGAGTTCTGCGAGGTGATGATCTCGACGCGGTCTCCGTTGTGAAGTTCCGTCTCGATCGGCACGAGTTTTCCGTTGACCCTCGCTCCGACCATCTTGTTGCCGACCGCACTGTGGACGGAGTAAGCAAAGTCGATGGCACAGGAGCCGACCGGAAGCGTTTTGACATCGCCCGCCGGGCTGAAACAGTAAACATTGTCGGCAAACAGGTCGAGATCGCTCTTTAAGAGGTTCATGAACTCATGGTTGTCTGCCATGTCCTGCTGCCACTCCAGAATCTGGCGCAGCCAGGTCAGTTTTTCCTCTTCCTGCTCCGGTCCCGGTTTCTTGCCGTCGGAGGCCTCTTTGTATTTCCAGTGTGCAGCGATACCGTATTCTGCAATCCGGTGCATCTCATAAGTACGGATCTGAATCTCAAACGGCTGTCCGTTCGGTCCGATCAGGGTTGTATGCAGGGACTGGTAACGGTTTGGCTTCGGCATCGCAATGTAATCTTTGAAACGGCCCGGGATCGGCGTGTACATTTCATGGATGACACCGAGCGCTGCATAGCAGTCTTTGACGGATTCCACGATGATGCGGACCGCAAAGAGGTCATAGATCTGATCCAGCGTCTTGTGCTGGTTGACCATCTTTTTGTAGATGCTGAAAAAGTGCTTGATTCGTCCGTTGACATCTGCCTCAATGCCGGCCTGGTGGATATGACGGGTCACCTCTTTTACGATCGCATCGACAAACTCCTGCCGCTGCTCCCGCTTCATGCTGACCTTCTGCACCAGTTCATAGTACGCATCCGGCTCCAGATATTTCAGAGAAAGGTCATCGAGTTCGACCTTGATCTTGGAAATACCGAGGCGCTGTGCGATCGGGGCATAAATATCCATCGTCTCACGCGCTTTTTTCTTCTGCGTCTCCGGCGACCAGTACTGTGCAGTCCGCATGTTGTGCAGACGGTCCGCCAGTTTTACCAGAATAACACGGATATCCTTTGCCATCGCAAGGAACATCTTTCTCAGGTTTTCTGCCTGCTCCTCGACCTTATCCGCAGAATATTTCAGCTGTGCCAGCTTCGTGACACCGCTTACAATCAGGGACACCTCCGGGCCGAACTCCTCGGTCAGCTCTTCTTCGGTCATGACGGTATCTTCGACAACGTCGTGCAGAAGGCCTGCCGCGATCGACTCCTTGTCGAGCTCCAGATCTGCCAGGATAATTGCCACACAGAGCGGATGGATGATGTACGGTTCCCCGCTCTTTCTTTTCTGGTCCTTATGTGCATCCGCTGCCACGCGGTATGCTTTTTCGATCAGGGAAATATCGTCCGATGGATGATATTTTTTCACAGAAGCGATCAATTCCCCGTATAATTCCTCCGGACTTGTAAAATCGTCCGTCTTGCGGATTCTGGCTTCTGCCGCCGCCACATCCTTCTTTAATTCTTCTTCACTGATTCTTTTCTCTTCTTCCATATGTATCCTCCGCTCTCATGATTAACCCCTGCGTTTCGTTGGATACGTTATTTGCCATCGTAACGGATGACAGATTTTACATCATATTTTGCCAGTTTTTCGCGTCCTTTTAAGCCGGCAAGCTCCATCAGGAACACGATTCTGGTTACTTCGCCGCCGAGGCGCTCGATCATTTTTGCACAAGCCTCCACGGTACCGCCGGTTGCAATCAGGTCGTCGATGATGACTACCTTCTGGCCCGGTTTGATGGAGTCTTTGTGCATCTCGATCGTTGCGCTGCCGTACTCCAGGTCATAGCTCTCCTCGACGGTCTCCAGAGGAAGTTTTCCTTTTTTACGGATCGGCACGAACGGTTTGTGCAGATTGTAAGCAATCGGCATACCGAAAATGAAGCCGCGGGACTCGGTTCCGCAGATTACATCACAGTCTACTTCTTCTACAAAATGCTGCATCTCATCTATGGCAAGCTGCAGTCCGTCTGCGTCCTGCAGGATACTCGTTACATCTCTGAAAATAATACCCGGTTCCGGGAAATCCGGAATACTTCTTACGTAATCCTCTACTTTTTTCATAAAATATTCCTCCGTTTCGTCAAGGTTTGACAATTCACCTTACAGTATAGCATCAATATTCTTCTGCGTCAATTTTGTTTCCGATAGAAAACAGGGCAGAAAAATCAGGTATTTGCGGCTTTTCTGCATCTTTAAAAATAACTCTGGATATTGATCTGTAATTTGTCGCGTCCGTTCCACGTATCGATCGACGGATAGTACGCTACCGAGAGGGTTGGATGTGCATCCACGTATGCGGCGAACGCTTCTCCCTCGCCGAAATAGACACCATCCATCTGGTATCCGCCCGCATCGGCAAGCTGTACTTTCACCACGTTTCTATTCTTTCCAAAAATGCGGTAATTTAATACAGTCAGTCCTTTCTGTGCGAACAGCGGTTTCGTGTTGCCTTTTCCGAACGGCTCCAAGAGACTTAACTGGCGGATCAGATTTTTGGTGATGTAGGTGATCGGCATCGGCACATCGATCACAACTTTTTCGACGAAATCCTCTTCCGTCAGCATGGAATTATCGTTCAGTGCCCGGCGGAACGGTTCGATCATCTCCTCTCCTGCGAGGGAAAGGCCCGCAGCCATCGGGTGGCCGCCGAATTTCGTCATCAGTTCTTTGCATTTGCAGAGCTCCTCATACATCGAATACGCTTCGATCGAGCGGCCGGAGCCCTTGACGCCCTCCTCACTTCTGGTGAGTACGAAGGATGGTTTGTGGAAGTGCTCCCGCAGGCGACCTGCGATGATTCCGGCAAGGCTCTCGTGGCAGTCCGGCAGATAGACGACGAGGACTTTGTCGTTCTGCAGCGGGGAGGTTTCCACGAGCTCGATTGCTTTCGCCTCACCCTGGCGCGTCAGCTCTTTGCGGCTTTCATTCAGGTCTTTCAAGTCCCCGGCAAGCTTTGCGGCCTCCTCACGTGTCTTTGCGCAGAGCAGTTTTAACGAATGCTCCGCCGTGTCAAGCCGTCCCGATGCGTTGATGCACGGGCCGAGAACGAAGCCGATGTGATACGGTGTCACGTTTTCCGCCTCGATGCCCTGCACACGGATCAGCTCCTGCAGGCCGAGGTTCTGCGTTTTATGGAGCGCCCGAAGGCCGGCTTTTACAAAAATCCGGTTTTCTCCCTGCAGATCCATCACATCACCGATCGTCGCAATGGCGACAAATTCCAGAAAGCGGAAGCTGTGCTCCTTTGGAATACCTGCTTTTGCCTCCATCGTCTGGATCAGTTTCCATGCGACGGCCGCACCGCAGAGGCCCGGAAACGGATAGGAACAGTCTTTCTGTTTCGGATTGACAACCGCGTCCGCTGGCGGCAGGATGTAGCGGCGTTCTCCGTTTTCATCCTCCTCAAACGGAACCTCGTGGTGGTCCGTCACAACAACCGTCATGCCAAGTTCTTTTGCCAGACGGATCTGACTGCCCGCCGCGATGCCGTTGTCACAGGTGACGATCGTGTCCCGCCCCTCATCCGCGGCAAACTGCACAAGATGCTCATTTAAGCCGTATCCGTCTGCAATCCGGTCCGGGATACGCACATCCGCATCGGCACCGAGATCTTTTAATCCGGTCAGCAGAATATACGTTGCCGTAACACCGTCGATGTCGTAGTCCCCGATGATGCGGATCGGCTTTTTCTCCCGAATTTTTTCTAGCGATCAGATCTGCCGCGCGCTCCATATCCTTCATCAGCAGCGGATCGTGGAGCTGCTCCAGATCACCGAAGAGATACTCTTCGATCTCTTTCTCCCCGGTCACATCCCGGTTCCGGATCAGGCGGGCGATGACGGGATCGATGCCGAACCGGTCCGCAATTGCCTGGAAATCGGCGCGTTTTGCCGAAACTACCCAGCGTTCTTTCTTCATATGTTCTCCTCTTTCCTGTTAGCAGGAAACGCCGGACTTTTCCGGTCCGGCGTTTCTCTTTTTATGGTTTTTGCTGCTTTTATTTATTTTTTGTCTTATTCTGTACTGCTTTGGACGGCACATATTTGTTTTTTCCAACGTGCTTCATCACATACCACAGGGCACCTGTGATGCAGACAGAAGTGTAAGCTCCGCATACGATACCAACCATCAGAGGTGCTGCAAAGTCGCGGATGGAAGAAACTCCCATCACGAACAGAACAAAGATGGTGATAAAGGTGGTGAGGGAACTGTAAATGCTTCGGGTCAGGGTGTCCGTGATGCAGCGGTCAACCAGGGACTCGATCGGCTCTCTCTTTAACTCCGGCAGATTCTCACGGATACGGTCGAAGATGACGATCGTACTGTTGATGGAATAGCCGAGGATCGTCAGCATACACGCGATAAAGGTGCTGCCGACCGAAATACGGGATACCACATAGAATCCGAATACAATGGCGATATCGTGCATCAGTGCAAGGATGGCACTCGATGCGAAACGGATGTCGCGGAAACGGATCCAGATGTACAGCAGCATGCAGACTACAGCGATGATAACTGCTTTCATCGCATTCTGGCTCATTTCTTTACTTACAGTAGAAGAAATGTTGTCGAAAGTGATTTCAGAAGTATCGACACCGAAATTGTCTGCCATTGCCTGGTAAACCTGCTCACGCTCTTCCAGAGTCAGAGAACGTGTTTTGATGATGACATTGTTGCCTCCGACAACCTTTGTCATCTGAATATTGGAATCTTTTGTCACGCCTTCCACAACCGGCTCTACCTCTTTGTCCAGCTCTTCGATGGAGTAATCCTCGTTGAACGGAACGTTGATGGAAGTACCGCCCTTGAAGTCAAGGCCGAAGTTCAGTGCGCTTCCCTTTGTCTGATGCATGAAAATCATGCTGGCCGGAACGGCAAGCAGCAGAATGCAGGAGATCGTGAAGAAGATCTTTCTCTTTTCCACAAATGGAAATCCCTTGCGCTCTTTCTTGGTTCCGTAGTATTTCGCATCCTTCAGTCCCATACCGTACAGGCTGTTGACCAGCAGTCTGGAAACAACCATGGCGCTGAACATGGAAAGAACAATACCAAGAGCAAGTGTCATGGCGAATCCGCGGACACTTCCGCTCGCAAGCGCATACAGAACAGCTGCTGCAATCAGGGTCGTCACGTTTCCGTCCAGGATGGCAGAAGCTGCCTTCTTGAATCCGTCGCGGATTGCCGCATGAACCGTCTTTCCGGCACCGATCTCCTCCTCGATACGGGCATAAATGATAACGTTCGCATCGACCGCCATACCGATCGACAGGATAACACCTGCGATACCAGGCAGGGTCAATGTCAGGTCAAATGCATTTAAAGCAATCAGATTCAGCTCAACATAGATGAGCAGTGCCCATCCGGCAGCAATACCAGGCAGGCGATATACGATTGCAAGGAAAAGGATAATCAGTACAATGCCGATCGCTCCCGCTTTTACGCTGGTGGAAACAGCTGCAGATCCAAGCTGTGCTCCAACGACGCTGGAGTTGATCTCCTCAAGTTTCAGGGAAAGGGAACCGATACGGAGGGTGGATGCCAGGCTGGTTGCTTCATCCCAGTCCATGTTTCCGCCGGAGATGACTGCAGTACCATCGGAAATCACAGCGTTTACACTCGGTACACTGACGAATTTTTCATCATAGTAGATACCGATGCTCTTTCCTGCGCTGTAGGCTTCCTGGGTTGCGTCTGCAAATTTCTGTTTTCCTTCGTCGGTCATTTTCAGCTGAACGACGCTCTCGGTTGCTTTTGTGGTGGAGTTCTGCTGATGCATGGCTTCTGCGCTCTCCACATCTTTACCGGTCAGAACGACGGAGCCGTCCTCATCGAGCTCTTCGATAGTTTTTCCGTTCAGAACGTACTCGCCGGTCGAGCTGTCGTAGGTGTAGTTTTCTGTTCCGTCATCGTTGGTCTGTTTGATGAAATACAGGCTTCCCGGTTTACCCATCTCTTCCAGAATGGTGGTTGCATCGGTTGCACCCGGGATTTCAATGGTGATACGGTTGTCGCCCTGCAGATATACCTGTGCCTCTTCGCTGTACTGCTGCGCACGCTGTTCCAGCTTGTAGCGGGTATCTGACATTTCTTCGTCTGTCGGGTTGTCCTTTACGGCCTGATAGGTAATGCTGACACCGCCGGACAGATCCAGACCCAGGTTGATGTTCTTCATCGAACCGGTTCCGGTAGGACCCCATCCTTTGATCATCGTCCATCCAAGAAGCACTGTTACAATGGCTGCCAGGACGAGTGCGATGATACTCTGTTTCTTCTTCATCATGTCGCGATTTTCCTCTTTTCTTTAATCTTCGGCCAGAGCTGCCTTTATCATCAATGCACACTCGATCCGTTTCTGCTGCATCTTGCATCCGATCTCGTAAACATCGTTGATCTTACCTGTGAAATTGTAGGAGTTTGCCGCGCATCCGCCGCTGCAGTAGAACCGTGCAAAGCACTGGCTGCACTCCTTCTTGGAATAAACGTTGCATTTTTTGAATTCGTTGACAGTTTCTGTCTTTTTCACGCCTTCGTAAACATTTCCGAGGCAGAAATCTTCCTGTCCTACGAACTGGTGGCACGGATAGAAATCGCCCCACGGTGTTACCGCAAGGTACTCGGTTCCGGAACCGCAGCCGGAAAGACGTTTATAAACACATGGTCCGCCGGTCAGATCGATCATAAAGTGGAAGAAATTGAAGCCTCTTCCCTCTTTTTCTCTCTTGATCATCTCTCTTGCCAGAATGTCGTACTGTTCGAAGATCACCGGAAGGTCTTCCTCACGGATCGCATAGTCCTCGGTCGGAGGCGCTACAACAGGCTCAACCGAGATCTGCTTGAAGCCGAGGTCTGCCAGATGGAGAACATCAGCTGCAAAGTCTGTGTTGTAATGCGTGAAGGTTCCGCGCACATAGTATTTATCCTGATGACGAAGCTCAGCGAATTTTTGGAATTTCGGCACGATCAGATCGTAGCTTCCGGCACCTTTGCGGAACGGACGCATGTGATCGTGAACTTCTTTTCTTCCGTCGATACTTAATACGACGTTGCCCATCTCTTTATTGCAGAACTCCATGACCTCGTCGTTTAAGAGAACACCGTTGGTGGTCAGGGTGAAACGGAAGTTCTTGTTATGTAACTTCTCCTGTTCTCTTCCGTAGGCTACGAGCTGTTTTACAACATCCCAGTTCATCAGCGGTTCACCGCCGAAGAAATCTACCTCGAGGTTTCTTCTGCTGCCGGAGTTTGCGATCAGGAAATCAAGCGCTTTTTTGCCGACTTCCAGGGACATCAGTGCACGTCTTCCGTGATACTCGCCCTCTTCTGCGAAGCAGTAACGACAGGCAAGGTTGCAGTCGTGTGCAATGTGGAGGCAGAGTGCTTTTACGACGGTCGGACGGTTGGAAAACTGATCAATTGCGTTTTCGTAAATGTCTTTTGTAAAGAGCATGCCGTTATCTGTAAGTTCCTGAATTTCTTCTCTGGCTTCGGTGATGTCCTGCTCGGCATATTTACTGCTAAGCGCCTCTGCTGCCTCTTCTGCATTTTTTCCTCGTTCATGCAGGAAAGGCATCGTATACGCAGTCATCCACAACATGGACGGAGCCGCTGTTGACGTCCAGCACCATGTTGAAGCCATTGTCTTTATATAAATGTATCACTGTGGTATTCCTTTCTATAACTCTCTCTTTTTTTGATGTGCCTGGCAAAAAGAATGTTCCCAAATCCGGCGAAACCGGTTCTGGGAACACCTTTTACTCGTCCTTATGGATTACTTTTACTTATGCTCGCAGCTCTGGTTGCCTACGGTGCAAGAAGTCTTACATGCGGACTGGCAGGATGTCTGGCACTCACCGCATCCACCTTTTTTTACAGTGTTCTGTAAACTTTTGTATTTAAAGTTTTGATGTGTTTCATGGCACATTCCTCCTTCATTGTAGTTGACGCGCGACTTTTTATAGTCTTCGGCCATTAGCTCTTCCCATTATAGCATAGGTTTTTCAAATTTAAAAGTCTGTTTTTTGAAAAAATGTTCTGTTTTGTCCGCTTTTATCTGCCGTGTGCCGTCATTCCGCCTGCCATTCCGCCGACGGCACAGACTGCTGCCGCCCACAGAAGTCTTCCGGCTCCGGCAAATCCGCCCGGCAGGAAGACTGCGGAGACGATGATCAGAATGGCAAAATACACGATTCCAAAGCAGATGCCCCAGAGAAACCGCCGTTTTCCCGCCATGTTTCCTGCCATTCTTCCGCCGGAAAAGCTTGATGCCAGATAGATCACCACAATGCCCGCCTGCACCCAGCTTTCCTTCCAGGAAAATTTCCAGAGCAGGAAAGACAACAGCAAAAGAAGAAGCACCGAGATCAGATAGGAAACGAGAAGAGCCTTCAGCCAGCCGATCCCGCTGCCCGCACCCACCGCCCATGTTTTCTTTTCTTCCATAAGAAAAAGCCCTCCCATACTGTAAATGTATGGAATGGCTTTTCCGGATATGCCTGTTTCTTTATTCTTCGTCAAACGGATGATTCTTTTTGAATTCCAGCCATGCGGCCATGCTCTTTGCGCGTTTTGCCTGCATCTGAAGGAATGCCATGCAGAACATAACGGCTGCAGAAAGTGCGGAGCTGATCGCCAGCGGAAGCACCATCGTCTCATCGCCGGTGTTGACCGGGATGCTGCGGATGCTTACAGTGGTCTGTGTCTTCTTCTGCGGAATCTTTGTGCTTCCGGTATTGGAATTGGAAGAGCTGTTGTTACTGCTGCTCTTCGACGGTGTGGCTGTCGGAGTCGGAGTGGATGTCTTATTCGTTCCGTAGTTGTCCGGTCCTACAAGGATCGTTCCTGCGGCACGCAGCGTACTTACGTCATCGGCTGCACTTGCTGTCATTTCACCTGCACTCAGGTTGGATTTCTGCTCTGCAGCTGCAAGCAGTTCATGCTCGCCTTCGTCCGCCGTCTCAGCTTCTGCTGTTTCCGTCTGCTCCTCTGATACAAGGCTTCTGGACAGACTTACTGCCACCGGCTGGATCAAAAGAGAGACATTGGAGATCAGATAGCCGTCTTCTGTGCTGTCCGTACCGGATGGATTGGAAATTTCATCGAAATTTTTTACGGTTTCGTTTTCTTTCTGAATTTCATCTTTTACAAGGTCATCCAGATTTTCATCCTGTTTCCACTGGTCCGATGATGCATCATTTCCCGTTCCGTTCTGGTTATCCTGGTTTGTATCGTCCTGGTTTGTATCATCTGCTGCAAGATCGTCTTTTGCTGTATCATCCGGGGCAGGTGTCACGGTTGGATCTTCTGCCGGAGTTTCCGGATTCTCCGGATTTTCACTGTCATCGGTATTCTCGCCCGGTGCTGTCGTCGGAGTTACTTCCGGCGTTACGGTCGGTTCCGCATCCGGTGTCGGCGCTGCCGTTGGTGTATCCCCTGTATCTTCTCCGTTGTCCGCATCCGGTGTCGGAGTTGCCGTTGGTTCCTCCGCCGGCGTTACGGTCGGCTCTGCGTCCGGCGTTTCCGTCGGTTCTGCGTCCGGGGTCACCGTTGGTTCTGCGGTCGGCTCTGCATCCGGCGTTTCCGTCGGACCCGGAGTTGGTGTTACGGTATCTTCTGCCGCATCCGGTGCCGGAGACTCGCCTGGCGCAAGCGTTGGTGTTTCCGAAACCGTTTCTTTTGCTTTTTCTGCTGCCAGAACAGCCTCATATCCGGCTTCTGTCACCACGATTTCATCTGCCGCAAAAACGGTATCTGTTACTCTTCCCCAGAAGTCTGTTTTCTGCTGTTTCTTTCGATACGTTTCCAGCTCTTTTTCATCCATTCCGACGAATACCAGATATTTTTCTGCTGCTTCCTCCGCTGCCGTTTTGCTGGTATCTGCAGCAGTGTTTTTTTCGGTTGTTTTCCCGTCCGCCTGCAGTTCTGCCGCTGCAACTGCAAGAAGCTCCTGTGCTTTTTCCACGGTTTTTACTGCTGTCTCTGCCGTTGTACCGTCTGCCGTATCATCGCCGGTTTTCAGATTCACATAAACGGCTGCCCGTTTTGTCTCTGTACCGTTCTCCGTTCCGGAGACAGTTTCGTTCTGTACTACGCTTTTTTCCGTTCCTGCCGATGCGCTGGCACGGAGCGGAACTGCATCGGAAAATACCAGTGTGCCCGCAAGGACAGCACCCATCACTTTCCATGCCTGTTTTTTCTTCATTGCGTTTCTCCTTATGTTCTCTTGGTCTATCCTAAAAAAATCTGTCTTTTTGTGTCATAATTTCGCATTACAGCATTATAGCACAAGAAAGAATCCCGCGCAAGGCTGAAGTCGCCTTGAAACGCGGGATTCGTGAATCACTTTCTTACGCAGTGAAACAGCAAGTGTTTCACTGCTGGGTGAACAGTAACGCGGGATTCTCATCTGCTTTTATCGCTTTTTAGTTTGTTTCCATTCTCGTTGTCGTGAGCTGATCCGGGGATAAATTCAGGATTTCCATAAACTCATCACCTGTGATCGTCTCTTTCTCATACAGATATTTTGCCAGCTCGTGGAGTTTCGGCATGTTATCTTTTAAGAGCTGCTCTGCTTTGTCGTACTGTTTTCTGACTGCTGCAACAACCTTCTCATCAATCTGTGCTGCTGTCGATTCGGAGCATGCCAGGGAAGTGTCACCGCCGAGGTACTGGTTCGTTACCGTCTCAAATGCAACCATACCAAATTCCTCGTTCATACCGAAGCGGGTGATCATGGATCTTGCCACCTTCGTTGCCTGCTCGATATCGTTCGAAGCACCTGTCGTGATGGAATGGAACACCAGATCCTCTGCCACACGGCCGCCGGTCAGCGTTGCAATTTTATTTTCCAGCTCTTCGCGGCTCATCAGGTTGTGCTCATCTTCATCCACCTGCATCGTATAGCCGAGGGCGCCGGACGTACGCGGGATAATGGTGATCTTCGTAACCGGAGCGGAATGGCTCTGCAGTGCTGCGACGAGTGCATGGCCGACCTCGTGGTAGGAAACGATCAGTTTCTCTTTGTCGGTCATGATCTTATTCTTCTTCTGGTATCCGGCGATGACAACCTCAACGCTCTCCTCCAGATCCGCCTGGGTGACGAATTTTCTTCCATCACGGACGGCACGGAGTGCTGCCTCGTTGATCATATTGGCAAGTTCTGCACCAGAAGCACCGGATGCCATACGTGCGATCGCATTGTAATCGACATTGTCGCCCACGCGGATGTTTTTCGCATGGACTTTCAGGATTTCCTCACGGCCTTTTAAGTCAGGCAGTTCAACCGGCACACGGCGGTCGAAACGGCCCGGACGAAGAAGTGCCGGGTCCAGGGAATCCGGACGGTTCGTCGCTGCCAGAATGACAACGCCTTTCTTTCCATCGAATCCATCCATCTCGGCAAGCAGCTGGTTCAGGGTCTGCTCACGCTCGTCGTTTCCGGAGAATCCGCCGCCGTCACGTTTTTTGCCGACGGTATCGATCTCATCGATAAAGACGATACACGGTGCTTTCTCATTTGCCTGCTGGAACAGGTCACGCACCTTCGCAGCTCCCATGCCGACGAACATCTCGACAAACTCAGAACCGGAAATGGAGAAGAACGGAACATTTGCCTCTCCGGCTACTGCCTTTGCAAGCAGCGTTTTACCGGTTCCTGGAGGGCCGACAAGCAGTGCTCCTTTCGGCATTTTTGCACCAATTTCTTCATATTTTTTGGGATTATGCAGGAAGTCAACAATCTCCTGTAAAATTTCTTTTGCCTCATCCTCTCCGGCAACATCTGCAAATTTAATGCCGGTTTCGGACTGTACATAAACCTTGGCGTTGCTCTTTCCAAAGCTCATCGCATTTCCCATGCCGCCCATCATCTTGCTCGTCATGCGTTTCATCAGCCACTGTCCGAGCGCAACCATCACAACGATCGGTATTACCCATGTTAAAAGAAATTCCATGAGTGGCGACATCTGCTCTATGATCGGCGTTCCGAATTCGGTAATACCTGCCTCATATAAACGATCTACCAGCTTGTAATCATTCATCATACCCGTCTTATAATAATTCGCCGGGCTTGATTTGTCGCTGAAAATAATCTCATTTGACTGGATCTGGACTTCGCTGATTTCGTTGTTATCTACCATCTGCAAAAATTTTCCGTAATCAACTTCTGTTACTTTGGGCTCGAGAAGTCTCGGGAAAAGCAGAAGATTTAACAGCAGAAATGACCGATCAGCGCAATTACA
>ENA-OQIX01000054-OQIX01000054.1-human-gut-metagenome-genome-assembly--contig:-NODE-54-length-19161-cov-4.241095_pt1 | contig 19161 bp, 18 predicted proteins | sample MGYA00242591_ERZ504756 | MGnify/ENA primary metagenome ERZ504756 (study PRJEB26092, sample SAMD00036369) | human gut metagenome | host: Homo sapiens | study: EMG produced TPA metagenomics assembly of...
TTGACAAATCTGGAAAACAGGAGTAGCTTAGAACCATAAGCTGTCGTGTTCGATCAGATGCGGCAGAAAAAATCATGAAAGGAGAACACCACTTATGATCAATCTTATTTATGCATCCAGCGTAAAACAGAATAAACTTCGTATGGCGATCAAACCAGGTGGCTGCCCTTCTTTCGAAATTCTTTGTAAGCATTAACTCTGCATAACAAATCTCTATGCATTCTTTATGCCTGCTATTTCGCACAGAAGGCGCGGTACGTCGATACTGCGGCTTTTTTTATTGCTATAAACAGTACGAAACCGTTCTTTCCGGCTTCGCTCCGTTTCCGGCAGGCAGATTCCGCGGTCTTCTTACCGCATCGATTCCCTTCTTTTATATACAAACGCAGCCTTCGCTTTCGTTTCCCGTTGTTCCGTTCCCACACTTACGGAGCTTTTGAAAGCCTATGTTCTGCCAGACACCCAAACGACATCAATGAGGAGGTTTTAACATTCATGAAGAAAAATCCAATCGGTAAGTACCTGCTCCAGAACTGGTACTACTACGTTTTCGCTTTTGGTTCCATGGCCTTAAGTGTCTTTCTCGATATGCTCGCGCCGCTTGTCACGCTGCACATCGTGGATGACGTGCTGGTCGGTCACAAAATGGAACTGCTCTGGAAATACCTTGCCGCCTTTCTTCTGATCGGTGCCGCAAAAGCCCTGTTTCAGTACATCAAAGAATTTTTATTCGATGTCAGCAGCGTCCGCGTCGCCAGCCAGATGAGGGACAACCTGTTCCGCCACGTCCAGCGGCTTTCGGTGGAATACTTTGACAAAAACAATACCGGCGAACTCCTCGCCCGCGTGCGCGATGACGTCGACCGGATCTGGGATATCCTCGGCTTTGCCGGCATGCTGATCTTAGAAGGCCTGATCTGTATCATGATGGCAATGGTCAGTATGGTCAAACTGGATCTGCCGCTGACACTCGTCTCCGTGGCGATCCTTCCTTTCGTCGCAGGCATCGCAATCCGCCTCGAAAAAGAACTCGACCGTGTCTACGATGCGATCAGCGAGGAAAACGCCGTCATGAATACCGTTGCACAGGAAAATCTCGCCGGTGTCCGCACCGTCAAATCCTTTGCACGGGAACCGTATGAGATCAAAAAATTCCGGAAACACAATCAGAAATACTGCGATCTCAACATGGATCAGGCGCGCGTCCTGATGAAATACGATCCCGCCATCTCGTTTCTTACGAAGCTGATGCGCGTGCTCGTCCTTCTCGCGGGCGGCTACGGTGTCATCCACGGACGCATTACGCTCGGTGTTTTAACGGCCTTTATGGAGTACACCTCCAAGATCACCTGGCCGATCGAAAACGTCGGCTGGCTCGGCAACTGCTTCGCTTCTGCGATTGCTTCCAACAAGAAGCTGAACAAAATTCTCGCAGAGGAGCCGCAGATCGCAGAACCGGAAAATCCGGTGGAGCTTTCAAAACTTCCGGGTGACCTGGAATTCCATCACGTCGATTTCTCCCTGCATGACACACCGATTCTGCAGGATATCGACTTTACCTTAAAGCAGGGCCACACACTCGGCATCATGGGTATGACGGGTTCCGGAAAAACAACCATCGTCAATCTGCTCGAGCGTTTTTACGATGTCACCGACGGTTCCATCTGTCTCGACGGCCACGACATCCGCACCCTGCCGCTGCGCACCGTGCGCGATACTTCTTCCGTCGTCATGCAGGACGTCTTCCTGTTCTCAGACACGATTTCTGAGAATATCCGCCTCGGCAGCCGCAGCACAATGAAATCCGAAGAGGTACATAACGCCGTCTCCGCTGCGTGTGCTTCCGAGTTCGTCGATCACCTTTCCGATCAGTACGAAACGGTCATCGGCGAGCGCGGCATGGGACTTTCCGGCGGTCAGAAGCAGCGTCTTTCCATCGCACGCGCCCTGGCAAAACAGGCTCCGATCCTCGTACTGGATGATTCCACCTCGGCGCTCGATATGGAGACCGAATACGAAATCCAGAGCCATCTCGCCGAGAAAAAAGATGTTTCCAAGATCATCATTGCCCACCGCATTTCTTCAGTGCAGAATGCCGATGAGATCCTGTATCTCGATCACGGACGCATCGCCGAGCGCGGCACGCATGAGAGTCTGATGGCACAGAAAGGCCTGTACTACTCCACCTGGGAGGCTCAGTACGGTGATTACCATAAAGCAAAGGCAGCCCTCGAGCAGGCACTTCCTGCCAATGCTTAATTCAATTTAATCTGTTACCCGACAACTTCTGTATTTACTTACCCGTTAAGAGAGGAACAATACGATTATGGCTATCAATTCCAGTAAAGTAGATGAAGAGCAGAAAGAGGTCTTAAAGAGCGCGACCATCCGCCGCCTCTTCTCCTACTTAAAAAATTATAAACGCCAGGTTGCCGTCGTTCTCGTGGTTCTCGCCGTTACCATCGCGATTTCCACTGTGAACCCGCTGCTCCTGGAGTACGCCATCGACGTCAATATTGCGCAGAAAGACTGGCGTGGGCTTGTTGCCCTCTGCGTATTCATGGTTGTGATCAACCTGGTTTACGCGGCCGGTGTCCGCCTGCGGATGCTTCTGATGGCGCGCATTACCAACAACATTCTTCTGGAAATCCGTGACGAGCTCTACACGCATATCCAGACCTTAAGCTTCAGCTTTTTCGATACCCGCCCGGCCGGAAAGATCCTGGCGCGCATCATCGGCGATGTCAACTCGTTAAAGGATGTGCTGAACGACGGTGTCACAAAGCTGATTCCAAACATTCTCACGATCATCGCCATTCTGGTGATCATGATGATCAAAAACATCTGGCTCTCCTTAAGTGCGATTCTCGTGCTGCCGCTGATCGCTATCGGCATGTATTTTATTCAGATCGTCGCACACAAGAGATGGCAGACGTTCCGAAAAAAAATCTTCCAATGTTACGGCGTATATCCACGAGGACTTCTCCGGTATCCGCATCATCAAGAGCTTTACCGCAGAGCAGGAATCGCAGGGCGAGTTTGACCGGCTTCTTCTTGAGCATCAGAACTCCTTCATCCATGCGGTCCGCCTGGCGGATGGTTTTTCCGCTGTGATCGAAGTGACATGGGGCATCGGAACGTTTCTTCTGTATTTTATCGGTATTTCCGTACTCGGCGTGGATGCCGTTCCGATCGGTACGTTCACGGCGTTTGCGATGTATCTGACGATGTTCTGGGATCCGATCCAGAACCTGGCCGGTTTTTACAACAAGCTGATCACGAACCTTTCCGCTGCGGAGCGAATCTTTGAGATCCTCGACACACCGGCGGAGGTTGCCGACAAGCCTGGCGTCACAGAACTGCCGCCGATCAAAGGAGAAGTAACGTTCGACCACGTCAGCTTTGCCTACTCCGATGATCCGGACACGCTGGTTTTAAAGGATGTCAGCTTTACAGCGGCTCCCGGTGAGACGATCGCACTCGTCGGCCCGACCGGCGCTGGAAAGACGACCATTGTCAATCTGATCAGCCGTTTCTACAATATTACTTCTGGAACGGTCCGCGTCGACGGCTACAGCCTGACGGATGTCTCCATCAACAGCCTGCGTGCCCAGATGGGCGTTATGACCCAGGACAACTTTCTCTTCTCCGGCACGATCCGCGACAACATTGCGTATGGAAAGCTCGATGCCACGGAGGAAGAAATCATTGCCGCCGCAAAGGCCGTGCATGCCCATGACTTTATCATAGAGCTGCCGGACGGCTATGACACCGAGATCAGCGAGCGCGGTGCCCGTCTTTCCAACGGCCAGCGCCAGCTTCTCGCCTTTGCCAGAACGATGGTGTCCGATCCGCGGATTCTGATTCTCGACGAGGCGACGTCCAGCATCGACACACAGACAGAAATTCAGGTGCAGCAGGGAATCGAAAGCCTGTTGAAGGGCCGTACCTCGTTCATCATTGCGCACCGTCTTTCTACTATTAAAAATGCGGACCGGATTTTCGTGATCGACCACGGAAAGATTTTCGAGCAGGGAACCCACGACGAACTGATGGCAAAACAGGGCGCGTACTACCAGCTCTACCAGGCACAGTTCCGCAGGGTATCGTAAAATCAAGAAATTTTCTCAAAAACTGCCTTTCTTTTTTACAGGGAAAGGCAGTTTTTTTCCCTCTTTTCTATAACTGGTTTCCTTTCCTTGACAAATGAATCCTCCCTGCTATATGATGATAACTGATCTTTTTTCGGGGTACATTTGTTCCCGTCTGCCGCTTCCCACTCCTGCGGCATTTGTCACGAAACAGTCTGATACGGAGCTTTTTCGAATGCCTCCGTGTTTTCTTTCAGAAAGGAGTATCATGACATTTTTTTCAAAAAAAACGTTACGCCTTCTCCTCCTTCCTGCCCTCCTTCTTCTGACGGGCTGTGCGGGATCCTCAAAAGAGACGGCGGATTCCCAGGAGAACACGAAACTCTCCGCCGTGGCTACGATTTTTCCGCAGTATGATTTTCTGCGCGCCATCGGCGGCGATCATCTCGATCTCCACATGCTGCTTTCCCCGGGTGCGGAAAGTCACTCGTTTGAACCGACACCGGGCGATATGATTACGGTTTCCGAATGTGATCTCTTCGTCTACGTCGGCGGCGATTCCGATGCCTGGGTCGAGACAATCCTTGATTCTGTCGATACCTCGAACAAAGAGGTAGTGACGCTGATGGACTGCGTTGACACCGTTGCCGAGGAAACCGTCGAGGGAATGGAGACCCACGGCCACGCACACGATCATGAGGACGAGGATGCGCACGACCATGAGGACGAAGATGCAGATCACGAGGATGTACACGACCATGAGGACGAGGATACACACGACGAATCTTCCCATGATCATGCGCACGAATCCCACGGCGAACAGGACGAGCACGTCTGGACTTCGCCGAAAAATGCGATGCGGATTGTCCAGAAACTCTGCGATTCCCTCTGCCGCCTCGACCCGGAGCATGCGGACGATTACCAGGCAAATACCGCCTCGTATCTTGCTTCGCTTGCCTCCCTCGATGAGGAATTTTCCGATGTCACCGCAACTGCAAGCCGCCATACCATTGTTTTCGGCGAACCGTTTCCCGTTCCGCTACTTTGCGGTACACCTACGGCCTCGACTACTACGCGGCGTTTCCCGGCTGCTCCTCGGAATCCGAGGCAAGTGCCTAAAACCCTTTCTTTTTTAATTGATAAAATCAAGGAGAACAGATTCCCGTCGTTTTCCACACCGAGCTGTCCAATGAACAAATGACGGACTCCATCTGTGAGGCAACCGGCGCGAAAAAGCTGCTGCTTCATTCCTGTCACAATGTATCCAAAGATGATTTCGAAAGCGGCGCTACGTATCTCTCCCTCATGGAACAGAACGTTTCCGCATTAAAGGAGGCTTTAAACTAAATGGCTCTACTTACCTGCAGTGATGTCACCTTCTCCTACGAGGGCATCCCGGTCCTGACCGATGTCAACTTTGCCCTGGAAGCCGGCTCCTACCTCTGTATTGTGGGCGAGAACGGTTCCGGAAAAAGTACTCTGGTCAAGGGACTGCTTCACTTAAAAAATCCGTCCACCGGCTCGATCACAACCGGCGACGGGCTTCATCCAAGCGAGATCGGCTATCTGCCGCAGCAGACCGCCGCACAAAAGGATTTCCCGGCGAGCGTCTGGGAAGTCGTGCTGTCCGGCCGGCAGAACCACCCGCATTTCCCGCCGTTTTACACAAAGGCAGACAAAGAGGACGCGCTCCGCAATATGGAGCTTCTCGACCTCCTTCCATTAAAGAAACGATGCTACCGTGATCTCTCCGGCGGCCAGCAGCAGCGTGTGCTTCTCGCTCGTGCGCTTTGCGCCACAAAGAAACTGCTGCTCCTCGACGAGCCGGTCACCGGCCTTGACCCGGTGATGACAACGGAAATGTACCAGCTCATCCGCCGGATCAACCGCGAGCAGCATGTTACCATCATCATGGTTTCCCACGATATCCGCAACATTCTGCCGGATGCCACACACATTCTCCAGCTCGACCAGAAGCAGGTCTTCTTCGGTCCGACGGACGAGTATCTGAAAACCGAGGCTGGAAAACAGTTTTTAGGAGGTGCCGACTTATGATTTCGAATCTGCTGAAAATGCTTTCTTATCCGTTTATGCAGCGTGCCCTTGTGGTCGGTATTCTCGTCTCGTTGTGCGCCGCACTGCTTGGCGTCAGCCTCGTGTTAAAGCGCTACTCCATGATCGGCGACGGCCTCTCCCATGTCGGATTCGGCTCTCTTGCGATTGCAACGGCACTCGGTTTTGCTCCGCTTGCCTTCACAATCCCTGTCGTCGTGCTTGCCGCCTTTCTACTGCTCCGCATGAACGAATCCAGCAAGATCAAAGGCGACGCCGCCATCGGCCTGATTTCAAGCTCTGCGCTTGCGATCGGTGTCATCACGGTTTCGTGGTCGAGCGGCATGAACACCGATGTCAACAACTACATGTTCGGAAGCATCCTTGCGATGAGTGATGAGGACGTTGTTCTCTCCGTAGTGCTCTCCATCGTCGTGCTGATCCTGTTCGTCCTGTATTACAACCGTATTTTTGCCGTCACTTTCGACGAGACATTTGCCAAAGCAACCGGTGTCCGCGCAGAGGTTTACAACATGCTGCTGGCATTCTTAACCGCCATCACCACCGTCCTCGGCATGCGCATGATGGGCGCGCTTCTGATCTCCAGCCTGCTGATTTTCCCGGCACTGACCTCGATGCGTCTCTGCCATACCTTCCAGAGCGTGGTGATCTGCTCTGCGGTTCTCTCGGTGGTGTGCTTCCTTCTTGGCATGTCCCTCTCGTTTTTCCTGTCCTCCCCTGCCGGAGCGACGGTCGTAATCGTGAACCTGCTGGCATTCCTGATCTTTTCTGCGATTGCCGGAATCCGCGAGCATACCGCATAAAAAGTTTCCGATCTGACCTGCTTTGTTTTACTGGAGGTATTTTATGAATCGAATTGTAATTGCATTGTTAAAACCGTTTTCCTTCATCCCGGCGATTCTGATGATGTCGCTGATTTTCTCCTTCTCTTCCCAGAACGGAACGGAATCCTCACAGCTCAGTGAAAAAGTGGCGCGCGGCATTTTCATCACGATCGACCACGTCATGGACCGCGGATGGGATGATGAGAAGATCCAGGAACTGGCTGACGAGTATCAGTACCCGGTGCGGAAGCTGGCTCATATGACAGAGTACTGTCTGCTTGCAATCTGTGTTTCGCTTCCGCTCTACGTCTACGGCCTGCGCGGCTTCGCGCTCACATTTCTTGCCGGCATCCTCTGTGTCGCCTTTGCCGCGAGCGATGAGTTCCACCAGACCATGGTGGCAAACCGCGGCCCGTCCGTAAAGGACGTCGGCATCGACAGCATCGGCGTTCTCTTCGGCATCACGTTTGTACGGCTGTTCTGCTGGATTGCACTCGGCGGAAATACGAAAAAAAGAAAGCGGCGCAGACGGCGTTACTATTACTAAAAATATTGGATAACAGAAAAATCCCCGTTGGAAAAATCATTTCTCCTGAAACTGATTTTCCCAACGGGGATTTTTTCATTTTTCTTAAAAACAGCTCTTAGGAAAGTGAATCCGCATATGCCTGAATATCTGCCTTCATCTGAATCCAGGCATCCTCATGCTCCACGTAGTACAGAGGGCAGAGCTTTTCGGTTACATCATAGTGACGGATCACATCGTCCGAAGTCAGATTGAACCGCTTGCATAAGAAACCGGCGAGCTGGACCACAGAATTGTATGTCTCATCGGTAAATTCACCGCTGTCATCCGGGTGGCAGCATTCAATCGAGATCGTATCGAAATTACGCTGGTTCGATGCATACGACCATTCACTCGTCGGGATACACTGAACGACTTCTCCCTCGATGCCGACGACGAAATGGCTGCTGGCCTGCGCCTCCTGCGTCTCAGGCAGGTTTTCAAAGTAATCACGGTTCTGCATCGCCGTGCTTCCCGGGTTTGCCGTGTAGTGAATAACGATGCCGTCCACCTTTTTCAGCCTCGTCTGCGGTCTGGACCAGCTGTTCGGCGTCAGAAGCTCCACATCAATCGGCGGAGCGCCGGTCCAGTCGGTGATATCGTTGTCCTCATAATCAGAACCGGAATAGTCAACGGCCGTGATATCACTTGCCGTTTTTGCCACACGGCGGATGCCGCTGTAAATGCCGACGCAGATCAGCACCACCAGAACTCCCGTCAGAAACATTCTGCGGTGAAGCTGGCGCTGCCTCTGTTTTCTTGTCATTTTTCCCCGTCTCTTCTGTGCCATATGTTCTCTCCCCGCTGCAAATAAGCGCCCCCTCATTTGAAAAGGCAGAAGCTGAAAAGTTTCTGCCCTTTCCCCCTTCTGCCTTTTGCGACTTTTTATTCTTATTTATCGTCCACGCTGTAGTTCGGAGCCTCTTTGGTGATGTGAATATCATGCGGATGGGACTCTTTTAAGGATGCTGCGGAAATCTTCACAAATTTTCCGGTCTCCTTTAAGGTCTCAACATCTTTCGCTCCGCAGTAGCCCATACCGGAACGAAGTCCGCCGATCAGCTGGAATACAGTGTCCTCTACGAGGCCTTTGTATGCTACACGGCCTTCCACACCTTCCGGAACCAGTTTCTTGGCGCCGGTCTGGAAGTAACGGTCTTTACTTCCGTTCTCCATGGCTGCAATGGATCCCATTCCACGGTATACTTTGTATTTTCTTCCCTGGAACAGTTCGAAATCTCCCGGGCTCTCATCGCATCCTGCGAAGATGCTTCCCATCATGCAGACATTGGCACCGGCTGCGATAGCCTTTGTCATGTCTCCGGAGTACTTGATACCGCCGTCGGCGATGATCGGAGTTCCGGTCTTCTTTGCTTCCTCATAGCAGTCCATAACGGCTGTGACCTGCGGTACACCGATACCTGCAACGACACGGGTCGTACAGATAGAACCAGGTCCGATACCGACTTTAACAGCGTCTGCTCCGGCTGCGATCAGGTCTCTTGTTGCCTCTGCGGTTGCCACGTTTCCGGCGATTACCTGCAGATCCGGATAATGCTCTTTGATGAGACGAAGTGTTTTGAAGATATTTGCGGAATGTCCGTGAGCGGAGTCGATGACGATCACGTCTACGTGTGCTTTTACCAGCGCATCGACACGATCGAGCACGTTTGCCGTGATGCCGACTGCGGCACCGCAGAGCAGACGTCCCTGCTCATCCTTGGCGGACAATGGGTACTTGATGGTTTTCTCGATATCTTTGATGGTGATCAGACCTTTGAGGTTGAAATCGTCATCGACAATCGGAAGTTTTTCTTTTCTGGATTTTGCAAGGATTGCTTTTGCCTCGTCCAGCGTAACGCCTACTTTTGCAGTGATCAGGTTTTCGCTGGTCATGGACTCTTTGATTTTCTTGGTGAAATCAGTTTCAAACTTCAAATCACGGTTTGTAATAATACCAACCAGTTTTCCGTTCTCGGTAATCGGGACACCGGAAATACGGAATTTTGCCATCAGATTATTGGCATCTTCCAGGGTGTGCTCCGGAGACAGATAGAACGGATCGGTGATAACACCGTTCTCAGAACGTTTTACTTTGTCTACTTCTTCTGCCTGCTGCTCAATCGACATATTCTTGTGAATAATACCGATTCCTCCCTGACGTGCCATGGCAATTGCCATACGGTGTTCTGTAACCGTATCCATGCCGGCGCTCATCATCGGGATGTTCAGCTTGATCTTCTTGGTCAGATGCGTAGTCAGATCTACCATGTTTGGGGTTACTTCAGAATACTGCGGAACCAGAAGCACATCATCGAAGGTAATACCATCACCAATAATTGTACCCATTTTCTTATCTTCCTTTCTTCTTAAGTCTTTTTGATTTATCACCTAATTTAACACAAAACAAAAAGACTGTCAATCCATAAATACTTTTCTTGGTGCGCGGTTGCGGATATCTTTTAACATCACTTCATCCGGTTCGAAGATCACCATCTGCATTGTGTTGTCCTTGGAGATCACAAATGCATACGGTTTGTGGCCCTGTCCTTCGATTCCGGATGAATAGTTGTAACGTTTGATACTCTGGTTTTTTTGTAGGAATCAAGCTGATGGGACTGGTACGGAGCCAGGATTTCCATGTTGGAAAGCTCATAGCTTGCGGCTCTTTTTCTTCTTGACTGCGAATAGATACGGTCGATGTCGAGCTCGCCGTTGACGTACAGATACTCAAACTCTACCGAAAGCTTCGGGATAAAAATATAGTCTACGATTCCAAGTACCAGCGCAAGAAGCAGAATCAGCGGATTCATCATAATTCCTGCGGCTGCAAAAAGAACGGTAAAGAAGATCAGAACTCCTTTGATCACCTTGTCTTTTCCTGTCTGCTGTTTTTTCACCAGCACTTCTGTGTAAAGATCACTCATTTACTCCATCCTCCTCAAGATATTCGATCAGTTTTGCTACATTGTCCGCGTTCTTTGTATTGACCAACACGGTCAGATAACACGGCTCATAGTACGTAAGGCCCATATCCTGGTACTTTTTCAATTTGGAAATGTCGAGGCAGGTATCTCCCGCCTTTATCCCGTACTTCTCACACGTCGCTTCGTCAAACAGTGTGGACAGATCCAGAAAATAATCGTCTTTGCTGTAGTTGTCGTACACGGCCTGTGAACAGATCAGAGCATCCATGCTCTGTGCGGCAATCACGGCTGTGAATTTCATCAGCGTGTTGTAATCCGCATTTTCCAGGTTTTCACCGAAGCTGTAGCTCGTATCGATGCTTACCTTTTCGTACTTATCTCCGGTTCCGAGCGCTTCTTTTAGGTCCTCCTCGATCGGACTTACATCCTGCAGTCCTGCGTAATCCACTACGGCAATGCTCACGAGGTCATAATACTTCGCATTTTCATGGATATTCACAATCGTGCCGATGATGAAGATAACAGCGATGATGCCGAAAATGACAGCCTTGTAGTATTCCCAGATATAGGCCAGTTTCTCTTTAAAATTCATTTTCGACAGCTTCTCTTTTTCGAGCTGCATCTTCTCCTTCCTTGTCATGTCGGATTCATAACGACTTGCCATGTGTGTTTCTTCTCCTTTGTTGTATTTCCCCCAACATCCTACAAATCAGTATAGCATAAAACGCCGGAAGCGTCCATATACGCCGCCCGGCGAAAGCATGAAAACTTTCTGAAATTTTTTGTAACGATTCAGAGCCATGCGAAATGGAAGAAAAACTTTCCACTAAAAAACCGGCCGGCAAAGACAGGACTTCGGAACCCATGTTCCGCTACGGTCTTTGCCAGCCGGTTTTCTTATTTTGTTTTACCAGACATTTTTATCCCGGAAATTACATCATTCCCATTCCGCCGTCTGCGCCTGCCGGCATAGCCGGAGCCGGCTCTTTGATGGTGGAAACTACGGACTCGGTGGTCAGCAGGGTTGCGGAAACGCTGGTAGCGTTCTGCAGTGCGCTTCTGGTAACCTTAACCGGATCAAGGATACCAGCCTGGATCATGTCTACATACTCTTCGTTGTATGCATCAAATCCAACACCTACTTTGGACTCTTTTACTTTGTTGATCACAACAGCGCCTTCCAGACCTGCGTTTGTTACGATGTGGAACAGAGGAGCCTCGAGTGCTTTCTGTACGATTCTTGCACCGATCTTCTCGTCGCCGTCCAGGCTGTCAATCAGCTCTGCAAGCTGTGTTGTTACATGAATGTATGCAGAACCGCCGCCTGCGATGATACCCTCTTCTACGGCTGCTCTCGTTGCATTTAAAGCATCCTCCATACGGAGTTTTTCTTCTTTCATCTCGGTCTCGGTTGCTGCACCTACACGGATAACAGCTACGCCGCCTGCCATTTTAGCCAGTCTCTCCTGCAGTTTCTCTTTATCGAACTCAGAAGTGGTCTCCTCGATCTGGGATCTGATCTGGCCGATTCTTGCTGCGATGGCATCTTTTGCGCCGGCACCGTCAACGATAACGGTGTTCTCTTTCTGAACTTTAACAGATTTTGCACGTCCGAGCATTTCCAGAGTAGCGTCTTTTAATTCCAGACCAACTTCCTCGGAGATCACCTGGCCGCCGGTCAGGATTGCGATATCCTCGAGCATTGCTTTTCTTCTGTCGCCGTATCCCGGTGCTTTGACAGCTACTACGTTGAAGGTTCCGCGCAGTTTGTTGATCACGAGTGTCTGGAGAGCCTCGCCCTCTACGTCCTCAGCGATGATCAGCAGTCTTGCGCCGCTCTGTACGATCTGCTCCAGCAGCGGAAGAACTTCCTGAATGTTGGACAGTTTCTTATCGGTAATCAGGATATATGGATTGTCGAGAACGGCTTCCATTTTCTCCATATCGGTACACATGTAAGCAGAGATATATCCACGGTCGAACTGCATACCTTCTACCAGCTCCAGCTCGTTCTGCATGGTCTTGGACTCCTCGATGGTGATAACGCCGTCTTTGGAAACTTTTTCCATAGCGTCAGCTACCATCTGGCCTACTTCTTCGCTTCCGGAAGAAACAGCTGCAACTTTTGCAATCTGCTCTTTGCCTGCTACCGGCTGGCTCATCTCTGCAAGGATCTGAACAGCTTTATCGGTTGCTTTCTTCATTCCCTTACGAAGAACGATCGGGTTCGCACCTGCTGCCAGGTTTTTCATTCCTTCGTTTACCATAGCCTGTGCCAGAACGGTTGCGGTTGTGGTACCATCACCTGCTACGTCGTTGGTCTTTGCAGCAACTTCTTTGATGAGCTGTGCGCCCATGTTTTCAAAGCCGTCTGCCAGCTCGATCTCTTTTGCAATCGTAACACCATCGTTTGTGATGAGCGGAGCGCCGTACTGTTTGTCCAGAACAACGTTTCTTCCTTTCGGTCCAAGGGTTACACGTACGGTATCTGCAAGCTGGTTTACACCATTCTGAAGAGCGTTTCTTGCCTCTGCTCCATATTTAATCTCTTTTGCCATGATTGTCATGCCTCCTGATTTTTACTTGATTATTCTTTATTTTACAACTGCCAGAATGTCATCCTGTTTTACGATGATGTACTCTTCATCTTCCAGTTTGACGTTGGTTCCTGCATATTTGGAATAGATTACCTGATCTCCGACTGCAACTTCCATTTTTACTTCTTTGCCGTCTTCTACTTTTCCAGGTCCTACTGCGATAACCTCAGCCTGCTGCGGTTTCTCCTGTGCCTGTCCCGGAAGTACGATACCGGATTTTGTGGTTTCCTCTGCTTTTAACTCTTTTAATACAACTCTGTCACCTAAAGGTACTAACTTCATTTATGTTTCCTCCTTCAAGATTTCATTCAGTTTTATTTATTAGCACTCAGTTCATTCGAGTGCTACTTGATGGTTCTTACTATAGTGTTTTCCACCTCATTTCGCAAATGCATGAATTTTGTAATTCTCTTTTTTTCTCTCGTGATAACTCTTAATTTCTCTTATTTCCTCGTTTTTTCTTATTTTGGCAATTTTTTTCATATTTTATACTCTCTTTAGAATCTAATTATAGTTTATTCCTAAAAACGGGAATGATACCATTTTTTTCCGCTCCCCGAATGCTTTTTTGCACAAAAAGAAACGGCGCCATTCTTAAACGGCTCCGATTCTTTTCTACATTCCACTTTTTTATTTTTTCGTCTCGTCCGGATGGGCATCGCCCTTTCCTTTCAGGTTCTTTCTTGCTTTGATCTCGTCGAGTTCATCAAAGATATAATCATTTAATACCTTGATATACGTTCCCTTCATACCGCTGGAACGGGACTCGATGACGCCTGCGCTCTCGAATTTGCGGAGGGCATTTACGATGACGGATCTTGTGATGCCGACGCGGTCTGCAATTTTGCTTGCAACCAGAATGCCCTCATCCCCGTTCAGTTCATCAAAGATATGGATGATGGCTTCCAGTTCGGAGAAGGACAGCGTGTTGAATGCGGATTTAACCACCTGAACCTTGCGGTTTTCCTCCACATTTTCCTCGTTGACGGAACGCATCATTTCCAGTCCGACAACGGTTGTGCCGTACTCACTGACGATGATATCGTCGATATCGTACTGCGGGGTGCAACGGTACATAAATACGGTACCAAGGCGTTCTCCGGCGATCTCGATCGGGCAGATAATTGCGGTGTAGCGCTCTACACCAGGCCGCTCAAAGCCGAGGGTCTGTAAATTGACGTTCTCTTTTGTGGAGAGTACGCCGAGGAGACGCTCGTTTAATGCGGCATCGACATAACCGCCCACCTTATCCTCGATCAGCTCCGTAATTTCTTCCACGCCCGGGCAAAGGCTGATGCCCAGCACTTTTCCTTTTTTACTGATCACCAGGATATTGGAACTTAACGTTTCCATCAGGACTTCACAGATATCGTTGAACACGACCTTCGTGGAGTGATTGTTATGAAGCAGTTTGTTGTATTTTCTGGTTTTATCCAGCAGTTGTACGCTCATGTTCTTCTCCTTTCTTTATTTTCTGCATTTTTTGGCGTATCCGCCGAAAAAAATGCACACTGATGCCTTTTTCAGACAACCCTTAAAACTAAGCTCATTCTATCATGTAGTTTTCCGGAAATCAATATATTTTTCAGAAAACTATAAATTTTATAAAAATTCATGCTAAATTTTTTCGGATCTTCCTGTTTTTCCGCCGCGATAAGCAAAAAAACGGCCTGCACCAGTTTTTCACCAGTGCAGACCGCTTTGTCATTCTCAGTCTTCGTCTTTCTTTTCGCGTGCTTCTACATAGCCGCACTGCTCGTCCGCGCAGACCAGCTTATTGCCTTTTTCCAGCATATAGCCGCCGCACTGCGGGCATTTCTTGGCAGACGGTTTCTGCCAGGACATGAAATCGCATTCCGGATTGTTTTCGCATCCATAATATTTCCGTCCTTTTTTCGTCTTGCGCAGGATCACTTCTTTTCCGCACTTCGGACACGGAACACCGATCTTTTCCAGATACGGCTTCGTGTTCTTGCAGTCCGGGAATCCCGGGCAGGCGAGGAATTTTCCGTGCGGGCCGTATTTGACCACCATGTTGCGGCCGCAGTTCTCGCAGATGACATCTGTCACCTCATCCTCTACCTTAACTTCTTCGAGGTTCTTTTCTGCCTCTGTGACCGCCTCATAGAGATCCGGCCAGAAGTTCTCGACTACTGTCTTCCACGGAACACTTCCATCTCCAACCCTGTCGAGCAGAGCTTCCATCGTTGCCGTAAAGTTGACATCCACGATGCTCGGGAATGCCTCTTTCATCATGTTGTTGACCACCTCGCCGAGCTCTGTCATATAGAGGTTCTTGTTCTCCTTTGCCACGTAACGGCGGTTGATGATCGTTGTGATGGTCGGCGCATACGTACTTGGACGGCCGATGCCGAGTTCCTCAAGTGTTTTGACAAGGGATGCCTCGGTGTAGTGTGCCGGCGGCTGTGTGAAGTGCTGCTGCGGATCCATCTTTTCCAGTGCCAGCTTCGTTCCTGCCTCCAGGCTCCGGACAGCGGCGTTTTTCTCTTTCTTTTCCTCATCCGGATCGGTGTAAACGGACATGAAACCATCAAATGCCAGACGGGAGGAAGCTGCTGTAAAGAGATACTCTCCTGCATTGATCCGTGCGGAAATTGTCTCATAGACGGCTGGCTGCATGCGGCTTGCCACAAAGCGTTTCCAGATCAGCTGATACAGGCGGAACAGATCTCTTGGCAGGGATTCTTTTACCATTACCGGTGTATTCGTCACATCGGTCGGACGGATGGCCTCGTGCGCATCCTGTGCCTTGCTGTTTTTATTCTCCGTCGTGTCCCCGCTTGCGGTATATTTTGTGCCGTACTGCTCCTGGATAAAGGAACGTGCTGCCGCATCGGCCTCCTCGCTGATTCGTGTAGAATCGGTACGCAGATAGGAAATCAGAGCGATCGTTCCCTTTCCTTTTACTTCCACGCCCTCGTAGAGCTGCTGCGCCAGACGCATCGTCTTCTGCGTGGAGAAGTTCAGCACCTTCGATGCTTCCTGCTGCAGGGTACTCGTGGTGAACGGAAGCGGCGCTTTCTTGGAACGCTCTCCTTTTTTCACTTCGGATACGGTAAAGGTCTCATTTTCCAGTCCCTTTAAGATTTCATCGAGCTGCTCTTTCGTCTCGACCGCCATCTTTTCACTGCCTTTGCCGTGGAATTTTGCGACGAGCGGTTTCTTCTCGCCCGGAATTTTCAGATCTGCTTCCAGTGTCCAGTATTCTTTCGGAATGAACGCATTGATCTCATCCTCGCGGTCGCCGATGATGCGCAGTGCAACGGACTGCACACGGCCGGCGGAAAGTCCGCGTTTGATTTTCTTCCATAACAATGGACTGATTTCATAACCTACCATACGGTCGAGGCAGCGGCGCGCCTGCTGCTCGTCCACCAGGTTCATATCGATGTCGCGTGCCTGTTTGATCGACGCTTTGACTGCTGATTTTGTGATCTCGTTGAAGGTGATGCGGCGCATCTTGTTCTCATCGAGATTCAGCGCAATCGACAGATGCCAGGAAATTGCCTCTCCCTCGCGGTCAGGGTCAGTTGCGAGATAAACTTTATCTGCTTTTTTTGCGGCTTTTCGAAGAGATGCCAGAAGCTCTCCTTTTCCGCGGATGGTGATATATTTTGGTTCAAAGTCATGTTCTACATCAATTCCAAGCCGGCTTTTCGGCAGATCGCGCACATGGCCCATAGATGCTGCAACTTCGTAATTTGCCCCGAGATACTTTTTCACCGTCTTGACTTTTGCCGGTGATTCCACTATTACAAGATATTTTGCCACCTCTGATGCCTCCTGAATACATATTTTTATAACTGTCCAGATCTATATTGCGTTTTTCATATCGCATAGTTCTGCATCATTACAAATTCCAGAATAATTCCTAAATTAGTCGTAACTTCCACTGACTATACACCTAAAAGTTTTTCTTGCAAGTGTTTCCTATTTTAAATGTACCATTTTCGATGTTCCGACAAATAACAGGATTTTTCTATTTTTAACGATTTTTCCTGATTTTTTCTTTCTTTTCCTTTTTCAGACATGCACGCGGCGCAGAAGAGCCCCCTTTTTCTTTTTCTTCTATTATAATTGTGCACCGGGCGGAATATCACAAAACCTTTCTTTTCCTCGTCCCTTTTACGATAACGCCATGTACACGCCCGGCGGATTTTCCGCAATAACGCCGTCAATTTCGAGTGCCAGCAGAATGCCGGTCAGCTCCTGCAGCGGGATTCCGGTGCTACCGGCAAGCTGTGCAAGATTCTGCGGTTCTGCCGCGAGTGTTTTCAGAACCATTTCCGCCTCTTTTCCATAGCGCGGACGCGGTGCGGCTCTTTTTGTCCCGGCCTTTTTCACGCCCAGCTCCTCGAGAATCGTTTCGGGTGAAATCGCAATTTCCGCTCCCTGCGCGATCAGGCGGTTGCAGCCGCGGCTTGTCGCATCCGTTGTCCGTCCGGGCAGGGCAAATACCGTTTTTCCCTGCTCCAGCGCGTAGTCCGCCGTAATGAGCGAGCCGCTCTTCTCTTTTGCCTCAATTACCAGAACGACATCTGCCAGCGCACTGATCACGCGGTTGCGGATCGGGAAATGCCACGGAAGCGGCTCTGCGCCCGGCGGAAATTCGCTTAAGACACCGCCTCCGTTTTCCAGCATCCGCCGCATCAGCGGGTAATTCTGTTTCGGATAGCAGATATCCACGCCGCAGCCAAGCACGGCAAACGTCTTTCCCTTTCCGCGCAGTGCCCCCTCGTGCGCCGCCGCGTCGATTCCGCACGCCAGTCCACTGATCACCGCCACGCCGTTTGCCGCCAGCACCTGCGCGAAAAAGGCCGCCTGGCTCTTTCCGTACGCCGTACATATCCGCGCGCCCACAATCGCCGCTGTTTTCTGCTCATCCGCCGGCAGCGCGCCCCGCACGAAAAGGCGGGACGGCATGTCCGCGAACGGCATAAGCCGCTCCGGATAGCCCTCCTGCCCGCGGCCGACTGTAAAGATTTCCATCGCCATACGTCAGATCCTCCATATACTTTTGTCGGCGCTCCGAAAGCAGATCGCCTCACTGATATGCGGCACGCCGATTTTGACCGCCCCGTCCAGATCCGCAATTGTCCGCGCGGTGCGGATAATCCCGTGGTAGGAACGCGCGCTGAGGCGCAGGCGGCGGAAGGCATCCTCTAAAAGCTCTTCCGCTGCCTTTTCCAGGATACAGTATTTCTCGATCTGGCCCGCTTTCAGTTCGCTATTGAAATGAATCGACTCCTGCCGGTAGCGCGCCGCCTGAATTTCCGCCGCTGCCGTTGCCTTTTCCCGCATCTTGGCCGAGGATTCGCACCGCTCCTCGCCGTGCAGATCCTCGTAGGAAAGTGCTTCCACCTGCACGCAGAGATCCATGCGGTCGAGGAACGGCTGGCTGACTCTCGAGAGATACCGGCTGATGTCGCCGGGTGCGCAGGTACAGCGCGATAAGTCGGGGTAAAAGCCGCAGGGGCAGGGGTTCATTGCCGCCACCATCAGAAATGACGCCGGGAACACATAGTTTCCGCTGACACGGGAAATCACAATCCGGTGCTCCTCGAGCGGCTGGCGCAGGATCTCAATGGTTGTGCGCGTCATCTCCGGGAGTTCATCAAGGAAGAGAACACCGCGGTGTGCCAGCGTAATTTCGCCCGGAGACGGCTGTTTTCCGCCGCCTGCAAGAGCCTGCGGCGTCATCGTGTGATGCGGAGCACGGAAGGGCCGCTCCCGGCGGACACCCTCTCCTTTGGCAAGCATTCCGGCGATGCTGTAGATCCGCGTTACTTCCATCTGCTCCTCCTCAGACATCGGAGGCATGATCGTCGGAATCCGCCTTGCGATCATGGATTTTCCGCTGCCCGGCGGCCCCAGCATCAGCAGATTGTGAAATCCGGCCGCAGCGATGAGCGCCGCCCGCCGCGCCGCCGTCTGGCCCTGCACTTCGGAAAAAGTCCGGCTCTTTTTCCGTCCTCCTTCTTTTGATTTTCTATAGACGGAAGCGACGGCATTTTTCCCTTCACAGCAGTAGTTCAAAAGCTCCTGTAAATTCTGGATTCCAAC
>ENA-OQIX01000055-OQIX01000055.1-human-gut-metagenome-genome-assembly--contig:-NODE-55-length-19036-cov-2.473848_pt1 | contig 19036 bp, 22 predicted proteins | sample MGYA00242591_ERZ504756 | MGnify/ENA primary metagenome ERZ504756 (study PRJEB26092, sample SAMD00036369) | human gut metagenome | host: Homo sapiens | study: EMG produced TPA metagenomics assembly of...
ACGTACATTTTTCAACGCGGACTCCATTTTCCTTATGCATTTTTATTCTCAAGTTGTTGTTTTCATCATTTTGAAGCGGTTTGAATTCCAGATCAAAATCGAAATATTTCGAGTCCATTTGTTGAGTATGGATATACCTTGATATCCTCGCATGCGAGACTTCCATTTTCTAAATCATGGTATGCAAATTCTGCCTCAACGCCTAAGCCTAAATCTGCATAATAGCCTGCTAAATCAAAAACACTGTACAAAGTCAACAGACCTTTTATGCCAATACCGCCTTCCATATTTCCCTTTACCTCAAGGGTATCAACACCATGATGAAAATCGAAAATGCCTCTCCATGTTCCATCTTTATATTCAAATCCCTGTGTTGATTCAACGCTATATGAAATATGTAAGGATCCATCTGCTTTGTATGAACAGAAAAGTACAACATCAAAGGTAAACCGGTAGCCCCTATTGTAATTGGAAAACGCATTAATTCTACCTGACCACTGTCAGCAAATTCTTTTTCCGCCGTAATATCTTCATTTGCATTTTCCGTGACAGCAAGTTTAAGTTCATTTACCGAAACACCATTTACTCCAACGTCAACATTTACAACGCACAGAATTTCAGGAATTTCAAAATCAATTTTTCCTTTTCCTTCATCATTCGAACCAATATTAAATTCAAAATTCTTTTCGTAGCCAACATCAATAACACCACCTGCTCCTATATTAGCCTGTGTTGCAATTCCGTATTCATCCGTGTCGGCAGCTCCTCCGATAAGTGCTGTACCGCCTCCGACAAAATCAATTTTGCTGACCACTTCCCATAATTCTGGCTTTATGCATGTCAGAATCAGTTTCTCGCCATCCTCTGTTACCGTAGTTGCTTTGAGCGCGATACCTGAAATATAAACTTCATTCGCAGGAAGGATCATAACACTTCCTTCTCCGATTTTTTCTGTCTCGGTTGTTTTCGGAAGTGTAACTGTATAGGTTCCATCCGCATTCTCTACAACTGTATAATCTGTGATATTTTCCAGTTCTTTTTTCAATACACCATCTACGTACTGTGTATTATCATGCGGCTCTTCACCAATTGTTGTGTCTTCCTGTCTGATTTCATCAATTTCACAGAAAATCGATTTAACATCTTTCTTGGAAAGCAACGCATGCGGCTGGAACTGGTTTTCTGTATTTAATTCCAGAAATCCTTTCCCTACTGCAATTGCTGCTTCATTTTGATATGTAATACTATCCCAATCCGTCCAACTGTTCGTATCATACGAATGTATTCCATTGAATCCCATTGCATGTACTGCCGTATAAGCCGCAAATTCACGTGTTGCCGGTTCATCTGGATAGAAAAACGGGATATCCTGCTCCAGATCTTCGATATCCGGTGGCGGCAGGATTCCATATTTCTCTGCGATTTCGATTGCTGCTTCATACGCATTTCCTGCCGTATCCGCATAATAATGGTTTAAGGAATCCGGATCTGTATCCAGGTTCATTTCAACCTTTTCAGCGAGCATCTGCACCCACTCACCGCGTGTATATGTTTTGGTGTCGTCCGATGGATCATCTGACTTCACGTAGGTATATTCAACTTTTGCTTTCAGCTCCACGGTAGTCTGATCCACAAGAATATTCTTGGAAAGCTCCATGACCTTTCCTATGTTTACACTTTGTGCTTCTGCTCTTGCCCGTTCCGGAAATACGCCTGCAACGGTGCTTCCCGTCATAATCAGGCACAGAAACCACGCCAACATTTTATTTCTTCTGTTTTTTTTCTTCAGTGCAACAACAATGGCTGCTCCTGCCAGCACCAGCAGTACAACCCAAACAATAATTTTGGTGTTGTCACCCATTTTCGGTGCAGATTTCAATTTCTCAGCCTTTAAGGACTGGCCATTTTGCTTTGCGTTTCCAGTTCCCTGATCTTTTGTTAATGTCGTTCCGGAATCCTTGCTGCCCGTTGTCGTACCAGGATTTTTCGTGTCATTTGCTACGTTTCCATTTCCTGGCTTTTCATTATCTGTCGGATTCTTTTTGTCATCTCCAGAAGGATTTTCCTTATTTTCATCATCCTTCTTGTCATCTGATGCTTTTACCGTACAAACCGTTGTCAACGTAACGGTTTCTCCAGCCTGCAGAGATTCCATCTTTTTTGTTGTCTCCGTATTTTCGGCCAGCACAAAATTTTCCGGCAAAACATTTTCCAGTGACAGATTCGTTACTGCTGTATCATTTGTATTGGTTACAGTTAAAGTAACTTTGATTTCTTCACCCTGCTGGTAAGTTTCTTTGTCTGTTGTCAAGGCTGCTTCGATTCCATCCTGAAGCAGCGATGCTGCAAGAGCAGGCTGTGTCATCATTCCGGTGCATAAAAGCAGTGCCAGAAAGACAACTTGTAATTTCTTCCACACTTTCATACGTCTTCTCCCTCGTAAATGTAAAATTTCGATCCTTTTTCTCTGAATGTCTGCCGCTTATGCTGTCTTCAGGATCCCTGGCGCCTTCCGTCAATGGAAAAGCGGCTTTTCTTGCTCTGCATCCAATCATTAGCTGAGCAGAGCAATGAATATTTCATTTTCCTCCTTCTTCTGTTGTATTTCTTTTAGTGTAATACATCCTCCCTTTATTTGCAATATATTTTGTCATGCATTTTGCAATGCATATTTCAAGCAAGTTATGCAATACAATAAAACAGACTGGGCTTCCAGTACTCTTTAAAATCAGAATACAGCCAGAAAAAAGACGCACTGAAATAAGCTGTCCCCAAAACAGCTTTTTCTTCATTTTTCGATTTCGCAGATTCGAAAAATTTATTTTTTGTTCGAACCTTTTTTGTAAACACCTTTGTTATGTTTTATGCTGCCCGTAGTTTCCACATAAGATCCGGAAGCATGCTCCGTTCTTATATTCTCCGGCAGCAGAATGGAGTTTGATATGGCATTTCAGTTAAAAGGCAATCGCAAGGAAACGGAAAATAAAACCATCCGTTTCCCCCTTCACCTGATCGATCAGATCGAGCAGGCAATTTCCGATTCTGACCAGGACATTACCTTTTCCAGTTTTGTGATTCAGGCGTGTGAGTATGCGCTGGATCACATGGACGCCCCGTCAGAAGAACACAATTAACTTTTATTTTTTTCTAAAGCAGATTTTTATGGTTCGACGTGCATTTTCTGGCTGTTCTCTGCTTCTATTTTATCTTACCATGCTTCTTATTTTTTTCAGGACAAGATCCTGTCCTAACTCAACTCCACAACCTCATCATACAGACACACAAACACCTCTTCCACTTCCGCATCTTCATGAAAGTGTCCGAAATACCATTTCTGAAATTCTGTCTCATCCGCCACGCGCTGCAGGTACTGGCGAAGTTCCACCTCATCGTCAGACAGCTCTCCATACCCCATTGCCGCGGCTACATCTCTTGGGGCTGTGTGGGTCAGTATGTAGTCCACCTGGAAATCTTCTTTTTCCAGATTTGCCCATCCTTCTTCGTACTCTTCCCGTGACGGAATTTCTTCCGGGAACCACGAAATTCCCTCAGCGCGGGACATTTTGTCGATGCTGTAAGCACCTCCGAAGGTAAAGAATTTCAGCCCGTCAATCGTAAAGATCTGGCCGCGCATCAGATGGATCATATTGTCCTCAATGATATGCACCTTTCCGCCGTTCCACTGCTCCACGGCGTAGGAATTCAGTTGTTCGAAGTTCTCATGATTTCCGTCGATAAACAGTGTCGTCACCGGCAGACTTCGGAAAACGGCTCTCGTATTCGCTTCGTATGCTGCAGAAAAGCCGCAGATGCCGACATCTCCGCAGATGATCAGATAGTCATCCCGGGTGTAGTCGTCTTCGTGCTCGTTAAAATAGCGTACAACTTTTCCAATATCAAAGGTGCCATGGGTATCGCCTGTAATGACAATGCTCATTCTCAGCGTCTCCTCTCGTGTTCTCTGTTTCTGTTCTCTAAAGTATCGCAAAACATCATCCGCAAATTCTGTCCGCTTTCTCTGCCGCTGCTATCGTTTCTTGCAGAGACACAGACTACGCCGCACTATTCCCGAAAATAAAACACTTCTCCCCGTGCCCGGAACGGCAGCCGATTTCCTCTCGGAAGCAGAATGCATGCTCTCGTCTTACCTTCAGGTCATTCTCAATCTCCCGTCCGTAATAATCAGAATCGGCCCGTCCTTTGGAAATCGTTCGCCTGTTCCAGACAATCCACGCCCGGCTGCAGTATGGTTCCTCCTCGTCCCGTGACTTTTACCCGTCCGGCAATATCTTCCGGTGCCAGATATCCCGCATCCGTCGCTTTGGCATCACAGAAAATGATTCTCACGAACGGAACATCTTTCGCCGCGGCATAGCTGGCGATGGAGCCGAGTGCCATACCGATCTGTTTTGCACTCATGGAACCGGACGTGTCCACGACCACACCGAATGTCCGGCTCTCCAGATCCTGCTCGTAATACGCATATCCTGGCCTTGGAATATCCGGCGTGGCACCCTGCCGTCTGCTCGGCCGCGCATAGGTGCGGTGTTTTTCCAGCGGTGGAAACTGTACATCAAACCACTTCGCCAGCGCGACATCCCAGGGAATGACCGGCATCGCAAGCGCCCTGATTTCCTGCACCAGCCCGGCCGGCAGGAAACCACGATTGTGCTCCTGATGGTAATCCAATCCCTCCCGCAGTGCGTTTTTCAGCAGTTCATCCAGGCTGACCCCGTTTTCTCTTCCAGTAAAATGCGGTCTGTTTCCGTTAAACATATCACCTCTGCCAAATCCCCGGAAGGTGTTTCGTTTTTTGTACTTTCGGATCTCTTTCACGATCAGATCATAGATACTTTCTGCCGATTTGTTGTGAAGTGTTTCATCATACAACAGCCCATCCGGCGGCATTCTGCCGATCTCCATTTCGTGCAGCCAGCGTTGATGACGTAGTCGCAGGCGATGTTCCACAGAAAGAAGTCACGCCCATTGCACCGTTTCTGGTGCTGCAGTCCGGCATGGAGATATTCATGCGCGAGAACAAAAATCCACTCTTCCTCCGAAAATCCGCACGACGGATTGGCATAAATGATTCCCTGCTCTGCGTCAACCGCGGCAATATGGATTTCATACCGATGGCACATTTCAATGTCCTCCACAATTTTAAATGCAGCCGCAAGACCTCCGAGCAGCGGATAATGGGACAGGAACCATTCTGCTGCTCTGGAAATGACGGTATTCTTTTTCGTTTTAAGATCGTATCCTCCCGCATCGCAGAGTGCAGATTTGATGGAATGAGTGACTGCATAGGAAAATTTTTCAGCATATGCATTTCTTTCTCCCTTTTTATAAACGATCGGCCGCTCTACCCCGATCATATCCTTTAATTTTTCAGAGTTTGTCCCACAGATCTGCGCACCATTATCCTGGTGCTTCAACAGATATTCATAAATTTTCTGCTCGCTGTTCAGTTTGATCGGATATGCTTCCGCCGGATCTGCGCAGATCGGCTCGCCGAGGCGGATGTCATAAAGGAATCTGGTAATGTAGATATCACAGGCTTTGTTCCAGAGTGCCGGGACAAATTCGCAGTCGGAAGGGATGCTCGCTTTGTCAAAGTGGCCGAACGCCAGGTGCAGAAGGTTGTGTGCCATCACATAGCACCATTGTTCCGGCGACAGGTTCGCCCGCATGTTGACGTAGATATTTCCATCTTTCATAACACAGGCCAGACTTCCTTTTGCATTCAGATGGAGGGCTTTGCAGTGATGTACCCATCCAGTTGATGAAACAGTGATTTTTTTCCAGCAAACCAAAGCCGGCCTCCACTCTGCGGTACCCGGCCGGCTTTTCTTCTTCGCGGTAATACCGGCTTCGAACGTATGGCATCCTTTTCTCCTTCCTTTTTTCATCCGACGAGCCGCGGCAGATCGCGGATGATTTCCATCATAAACCAGTCCGGCAGTGCCTCCGCTCCATCAGCTGCGACGGTCATCTGGGCGATTTCGAAATTGATGACTGCGAGTTCTTTGATCATGCCCTTGGCGCGGTACGCAAAGGAAAGCATGCCGCCGGAAATTCCCTGTTTGCTTTTCGGCAGTTCTGCAAGCAGTCTGGCGCGGAAGGACTGTGCGAGAAAATACAGCACATCCCGGTTTTCCGGCTTGTCCGGCCATTTTGCTTTCTGCGCGATAATGTCATCCAGGAGATGTGTGTTGCGCAGTGTTTTTGTGTAAGCAAGAAACATCCCCGCATGCTGTTCCAAGAGGCAGGCGTACGCCATCATTTTTAATGTTTCCTGCGAAATATTCTGCTCCCCGGCCCGGTATTCCTTCAACGCATCGCTCAGCATGTGCCAGGAACGCGGGGTGGAAAACGGTTCTTCGGTTTTCGACGGTTCGGAAAAGAGGTGATCCGGCCGCTGGATGATATAGTCAATGACCCACGGATGGAGTCCTTCTGCCTGCGCCCACTTGATCCACTGTCCCACATCCGCTTTCAGCTGCACATGGAACATACGGTTTAAAAGGGCGGACGACATCGTTTTTACGATCGCGCTGTCCTCGGCACGGTTTCCTGCTCCGATCACAATGCTTCCCTCCGGAAGATGGTATTCTCCGATCCGCCGCTCATGGATCAGAGAATAGAAGGCTTTCTGCACTTCCTGCGTACAGGCGTTGAGTTCGTCCAGAAACAGGACATACGGCTCTTTTCTGGCGATCATCTTCGGCGGAAGGAATTCCGATGTCTCGCCCCGGATCTGCGGAATGCCGATAATGTCCTCCGGCGCGAGCTGGCTTCCAAGGAGCGACACACACGGCAGGCCGACTTCATCTGCGAATTTTTCCACTAACGCGGATTTTCCGATGCCGGGCGCACCCCAGATAAAAACCGGCCGCACCGGCGCAACCTGAAGCAATACTTCTAATAATTCATCCTGTGTTACACTGATTGGTAAATGCATCTGATGTACTCCCTTCTGTTTCGATCCTGTGTCTTTTCAAAGCGGATATTCGCAATCCACTTTACCACTTGCTTGATTTGACTAAATCACTTTTTCTGCCCTGCCGTGATCTTACTGTGCTGCATTACAACGTGTCTCACCATATTTCTCTGTATTTCCAGTTTCACTGTCATATTCCAGCACCGGAATTTTTCCACTCCGCCAGGTGGTTCCGTCGAGATAATAATGACTCTGACCGTCATGCCAGATACCGTCATATATTCTGTTTCCACTGATTTTTGCCGTGGAAATGTGGCCCGCAATCACATCCTTATAGAATGCTCCGCGGCTTACCGTTCTTTTCCCCACCATCAGCTCCTCGCTGGTCACGCACAGCCAGTCTTTACCGCCCCATTCGGCAATTCCGGCGTGCACCAGAATCTGGCGTTCTGTTTCATAAAAGTAAGGAAAATGGCGCATCCAGGTGATCAGATCCCCCGCATCTTCGAACATCAGCCGTACTGCTTCTGCATTTCTGGAATCCTCTGAGAGGTGTGCTTCTTTTTCCAGAAACTCTTGAAAATGTTCTTCTTTCAGAAAGCTGTGCAGCGTTTCATAGTCTCCATCTGCATCCGATGCCAGCCATTCCGGCTGCGATATTGCTCCACACTGCCGATATGCCGGTTGACATCCGCATATTCTTCCAGCCAGTCCAGCAGTGCTTTTTCATGGTTTCCCATCAGGGCAATGACTTTTTTCGAACCATATTTTTCCTGCAATGCCCTGACTTTTTCCAGCACCGCCCGGCCATCTGGCCCATAATCTATGTAATCGCCCAACAGAATCAGCTGGTTTTTCCCCGAAAGGTCTGTTTTTTTTCAGAGCTGCCTCGAATGCCTCCAGAAATCCGTGAATATCCGACATCATATATCGCTTCATTGCTTTTCCTCTGTTTGTTTATACGTAGAAAGTTTCCTTCGTTTCCAGGCAAAGGCATCCCAGTCTTCCATTCTCAAAGCCGCAGCCGCAGTCACACAGATAGACGTTTCTTTTTTATTCTTCCAGATGGATCCATTTCCCATGTTCTGATGGCCGCAGACGGAAATATATCCATGCACTCCCTCATGAAGAAAAACCTTGTACCACAAATCCCCCATCAGATAATAGTTGTCCAGTTTCCATTTCCCCGGTTCTGCCGTACAGGCATGGGCAAGCAGATACGGCTGACCGTCCACCTCGATTTCCACCTGTACCGGCCAGGAAAGGATGCGCTCTGCGAGCTGCTTTAAATCAACTTCCGTCAGGCGTTCCTGTAAAAGATGGAAGGAATTGTACGGATACGGCTGCAGGAGGGCGCGGTCTCTCTCATCCATCCCGTAATAGTGGAAAATGTAATTGGCAAGCCAATGATCGTGGTTGCCGCGGATCACAGTACATTTTTTCCCCAGCTTCAATACCTGAAAATACACGCCCGCCGGGTCTGGATGATCCATGCAGCGGTCAAACAAATCACCAAGCAGATACAGGTGATCATCCTCTTTGAGATCCATTTTTTCCAGCAATTTCATGAACCGCCAGCTGTCGTTATGTATATCGGTAATAATATAGTGCATCCAAAATCTCCTTTTCTTTCGCAGCTTTCATGTCTGCTCCTGCAATCTTCAAAGCTTTTGTTATCCGCTCATTTTTTCCCAAAACGGCTTTCCTGCTTGTGTTTTGGCATGTCCTGTTTCAAAAATCTTCCCGCTTGTTCTGCTGGTTCCGAATCCCGGTCTTCTGATACTGGCATCATGGAACGTCTAAAATCGTTCACCCATTGTTGTCCGAACTGTAAAACTCTTCCCCCGTTTCCAGACAGATTGCCGCCAGCCGCCCTCCCGGGAAGCATGCGCCGCAGTCGATCGCAATGTGGTGAGATTTTTTATAAATATACCCGGGATTGTCATTGTCAGGAATCGTCTGCGTCGGCGTATGCCCTGTTACCAGATTTGTATCCGCAAAGTATTCCTTCTGATAATCTGGTCTGGCCCATACAAGATCGTGCAGGGAATATTCCTCGATCCTCTTTTCCGGTGTGAATCCACCCAGCCCTCCATGCACCAGCAGATACTGTTTTTCTCCCACTGTAAGCTCCTCATACAGACTGAAATCCTCCAGAAAATTCAGCACTTCCTCCCGCATCTCCGGATCCAGCGCCCGGAATTCCCGGATCGTAGCATCACCGCCGTTATACTTCCAGCGAACCAGATTGTCCAACAGTTCAGCATCCACTTCCTCGACGGCAAGATCTGTGATTTCCTGACTGAGAAACCGCAGACATTCCAGCGCCATCACCTCATGGTTCCCCACGATACAGAACGCATTCGGCATTTCCATCAGTTTCAATATCACCTTAATCGGATGCTCACCCCGGTCTAAAACATCACCCAGAACATAGAGCGTATCTGTATCTTTCAACTCAATTTCTTCCAGCAGCTCCATGAATCTCTCATACTCACCGTGAATATCCGAAATAACGTAAGTAGCCATAAACAGAATCCTCCCTTTTCATCCATACGAATCTGCATACGTTCTCCATTACCAGCTTATCTTACCATACTTCCTGTTTTTACCGGACAAACTCTTGTCCCTCCTCTTTTTTCATAATGTACACTCTAGAGCGTGTCTGAAAAAGGCTTTTCGTAAGCTGCGAGTCCCAGTTTGTGGAAATGATTTTTCAGACACGCTCTAATACATCTTCTATTGAACTTTCCTTCATGCGAAATCCCTTTTTCTTGATACTATACCACATCTATTTTTTTCTTCATTGAACTACAAGTTTAATCCTCTTTTTCTTGCTGTTTTCTCGCATTCTATCAGCATTACGCGCTGTTTATACAGCGCCTTTTATTTCTGTACAATTTATTCTCTATATGCAAAAAAGGAACGTTCTATCCAAATCGTTCCTTTTTGTTTGTAGATTATTTTATTTTTCAAATTTCTCAATCACGCACGTATGCGTCTTCGTTTTCTTATCACAAACGCGTATTTGCCGAGTGCACAGTAATGCCCGCGTCCCCCCTTCGTCATCCCACCGTCAGGCGCAAAAAAATCTCCCGCCGCACAGAGCCTCTTGCCCTCCGAAACAGTGCCTGTCCGGGGACTTGTGCTCTGTGGGGCGGGAGGCCTTTTACACCGTCCGTCCCCTATTTACTTAATACCCCGTCGACCGCCGCTTTCCATCCGGCATATTTTTTCTCCCGGATTTCATCGTCCATCTTCGGTTCATACACACTTCGTTTCATATTTCCCGCGAGCTTCTCCAGATCATACACACCTGCCGAAATACCCGCCATATAAGCCGCTCCAATCCCGGAAAGCTCCTCCGCGTCCGGAATATTTACGCGTTTATTCGTAATATCACTCTGGAACTGCATCAGATATCCGTTTCGTGTCGGGCCGCCGTCTACACGGAGTTCCTCGATCCGCATGCCGGTATCCTGCTCCATCGCACGGACAAGGTCGGTGATCTGGTAGGCAATGCAATCGAGTGCCGCTTTTACCACCTCAGCTTTTCCTGTGGTGCGGGTAATTCCGCTGATCGATGCCGTTGCTTTCTCATCCCAGTACGGCGCGCCAAGCCCGGTAAATGCCGGAACCAGATACGTGCGGTCTGCCGGATTTGCCTCCCCTGCCAGTCCTTCCGTCTCTTTTGCCGAAGAAATCAGCTTCAGGTCATCCTTCAGCCAGGTAATCACAGCTCCGGTGTAGTTCAGATTGCCTTCCAGCACATAGTCCACCTTGCCGCCTCTTCCCCACGCAAGAGATGTCACAACGCCGTGACTGCTTTTAATCGGCTTGTCTCCAATGTTCATCATCAGCGAAGAACCCGTTCCGTACGTCGCCTTGATCATGCCCGGTTTTAAACAGCCCTGTCCGAACAGAGCCGCATGAGAGTCGCCTAATACACCACAGATCGGAACCGGCTCGGAAAACAATCCTTCCATCGTCGTGGCTCCATACACCGCATCGGAATTGCACACCCTGGCCAGCGCACAGACCGGAATCCCGAACATCTCACAGATCTTCTTATCCCATGCCAGTGTTTTCAAATTAAACAACTGCGTTCTCGACGCATTTGAAAAATCTGTTTTAAATGCATGATCCCCCGTCAGCTTGTAAACCAGCCAGCTGTCAATCGTACCCAGGCAGAGTTTCCCGTCTGCAGCACGTTTCTGTCTTTCTTCTCCGCCGTTTCGAAGCAGCCACGCCATCTTTGCAGCAGGAAAATAAGCCGAAAGCTGCAGACCCGTCGCCTCGCGGATCTTCTCTGCGTGCCCCTGCTCCGCAATCTCCTGCGCAATGCCGCTTGCGCGGCCGCACTGCCATACAATTGCCTCTTCCAGCGGTTCCCCGGTCGCCTTGTCCCAGATCGCCGTCGTCTCACGCTGATTGCTGATGCCGATTCCGGCGATTTCTTCCGGTGCAACACCGGACTCTGCCACCAGCGTTTTTACCGTCTGTACTGTATTCCGGTAAATCTCATTCAGATCATGGGACACCCATCCCTTTTCATTGACAATCTGCCGGTGCGGCAAGTCGGTACGGCGGAGTAAATGTCCCTCCTCGTCAAAGAGCAGCGCTTTCGTTCCCTGCGTGCTCTGGTCAATTCCGATGATATACCTTTTCTCCATTTTTCCAGCTCCATTCCTAAAATTTTATAAATATCCAGATCCCCATCTCGAATAACGCTGAATACACCCTGTTTTTCAACACACCATGCGTCATTTTCTATTGTCGCGGCATTCACCCTGCCCCTATAGGCAAGATCTTTGGCGATTACCACACATTCCAAAATCTTCCGCAGAACGATTTATTCCTGATTATTTCCGCAGAACGATTTATTCCTAATTATATAGAAAAAGTTCCTGCGTTCCCGGATTTTCTTCCGCCCGGGCACGCAGGAACATGGCATACGCAGACCTGCGGCAGTTTACAGTTCCCTGCGGGCTATCACATTCACCGCTGATTCCATTTCTGGTTAAGCCAGTAATTCTTTCGTTTTTTTGCAATGCCCTCGGCATTCAGTCCATAATAGTCAAATACTTCTTTGGAAGTTCCCGTGATCACCGGCGCATCCGGCAGAGACATGTTGACTACCTTACGCGCGCACTCTGCGCCGACCACCTGGCTTACCATCGAACCAAGGCCGCCAAATGGAGCGTGCTCTTCGATCGAAATGACAACTTTTGCCTTCTTTGCAGCCTCTACTAGGCCCTCTTTGTCCAGCGGTTTCACACAGTACATATCGAGCAGTCCTGCGCTGATTCCCTCTTCTTTCAGCATAGCAGCTGCATCGAGCGCCGGGCGGACCATCTCACCGCAGGCTACCAGTAAAACATCGGTGCCTTCCGAGAGAGCCGTTGCCTTATCCATCTCAAACGGGGTATTTTCTTCGCTGTAAATATCCGCAACGGCATTTCTTCCCACTCGGATATAAGCCGGTTTTTCATCGGTAAGGAGCGCCTCAACCAGTTTTGCTGTCTGGAAACGGTCGCTTGGCAGATACACACGCATATTCGGAATGGCTGCCATTGCTGCGATATCCTGTGCAGAATGATGGCTCATGCCAAGCGCACCGTAGCTCACACCGCCGCTGATACCGATCAGCTTTACATTGGTGTTGGAGTATGCACAGTCAATCTTCGCCTGCTCATAGCTTCTTGTAGAAAGGAAGCACGCCGGAGATGCCGCAAATGCTTTCTTGCCGCATTTTGCAAGACCGGCAGAAACGCTGACCAGATCCTGCTCCGCAATACCCATCTCCACAAACTGCTCCGGATACGCATTTGCAAACGGTGTCAGGGAAGCACTTCCCCTAGAATCGCTGCAGAGCACCACGATATCTTTATCCGTTTCGGCATGTTTCATTAAAACCTCGCAAATGGCCTGTCTGTTTGGAATCTTATTCATGACAGTGCCTCCTTTCTTTCCTCCAGATCCTTCATGATCTGTTCTACTTCCTCCGGTGTCGGCACTTTATGATGCCACTCCGCCTTATTTTCCATCACGGAAGAACCACAGCCCTTCGTTGTATTTGCAATAATAACCGTCGGTTTTCCCTTACAGTGTTTCGCCAGCTCAAACGCATGAACGAGCGCGTCCATATCGTTGCCCGGTACGGAAAGAACATTCCATCCGAACGCTGCCCATCTCTCCTCCTGGCTGTCCTGTTTCATGACATCCTCGGTATTTCCGGAGATCTGCAGACGGTTGCGGTCTACGATCGCACAGAGGTTGTCCAGCTTGTAGTTTCCTGCGGACATCGCGCCCTCCCAGACAGAGCCTTCTGCCAGCTCGCCGTCACCCATAACGGTGTAAACACGGTAATCTTTTTTATCCATTTTTCCTGCCAGCGCCATTCCCACGCAGACCGGAAGTCCGTGGCCGAGAGAACCGGAGTTCATCTCGATGCCCGGCAGTTTATTGTTCGGATGGCCGATGTACGGGCTGCCGAATTTGGAGAATTTTTCGATGACCTCTTCCATCGGGAAGAATCCCTTTGCTGCAAGTACTGCATAATATGCCTCAACGGAATGACCTTTACTCATTACAAAACGGTCGCGGTCCGGGTCGTCCATGTTCTTAGGGCTGATGTTCATCTCTTTAAAATACAGCGCTACAAGCACATCGATGACACTCATGTCGCCGCCGATGTGGCCGCCCTTGCCGGAAACTACCATTTCCACTACTTTCTTCCGCAGATCATACGCCAGACAACTCAATTCCTTGTATTCACTCATGATTTTCATTCTCCTCTTAAATATGCTTTGACATCTTCCTCAATCGGATCATATAAATCCGGGGCAATGCCGATGTATTTGCATGCTTCATACAGAACCGGCACAACGTTCTCGTGGATACCGACACAGTGGTGGATGTACGGTCCTTCCACGATTTTTGCCTCCAGGCGTTTCAGGTTCTGTACCTCAACCCATACGTAGGTTCCCTTCGTATAAGGTCCCTCGACACCTTTTGCATTTCCAAGCAGCAGGGAGTACTCTCCGTTGTCTCCGTCAAAACGCGCCAGTGTCATTTCGCCTAATTTTGCCTGCGCCTCTACAGCGCCCGGATGGCTGAATGCCAGAGGATAACCGATCGTCGGTTTTTCCTGTGCAACAGAAATCGGCCACGGTCCGCAGTGCTGAAGCAGCTCGCCGTTCTCGTTGTCCGGGTGGCGTACCGTCCAGTCAGCAAAGAAGCTTCTCTTATCGTTTCTGCCGGCAGCCTCCACCATCAGAGCGGTGATGGCGCCATGGATATCGGTCTCACAGACAACCGGAATTCCCTCTTCGTTCAGCAGGGAGTTTGCCGCACACGGCATGATGCCGATCTCACCCTGCAGTGCGTTCCAGCACTGGATCGCGATAGCATTGCAGGAATATTTTGCAGCCAGGTTCTTCATTGCAACCTTCAGAGCTGCTACATTTTCCAGTTCTTCCGGTTTGATCTTTACACACATATTGGTGTTGCAGTAAGCAACGACTTTTTCCACCTCGCTGCCCTCTGCTTTTACTTTTTTCTATCTCCGCAGTCAGTTCCGGAAGCGGAATCGGGGAAAGGCTGAATGTTGAATTTTTCCTAGCAGCTCGCCCTCGTTGCACATGGTAGACCAGAAGTCGAACGGACGGGTGGCCATCTGCAGGATGCGGGTGTGCTTGAAGGTCTTGACCACGTTGCAAACGGCCAAAAAGTCCCAAACGCCGCGCTCGAACTCGGGGTCGGTCAGGCGGCAGTTGGTCATGTAGGTGAAGGGAACCTGGAAGCGGCGCAGGACCTTGCCGGTGGCGAACAGGCCGCACTGGCTATCGCGCAGGCGTGTGCCGTCGGGCTCGGGGCGCTCGTCGCGCGGACCCCACAGCAGTACGGGTAGACCGAGCTCGCGGGCAAGGCGAGCGCAAACGTACTCGGTGCCAAAGTTGGCGTGGCACAGCATAATGCCATCGACGCCCTCGGCGCGGAATTTCTTGACGATGGGCTCGATATGGCTGTCGTCGAACAGCAGGCCCTCTTCATTGATGTCGTCGATATCCACGATGTCGACGCCGATCTCGCGCAGGCGATCAGCCGTCAGGCCGCGATACTTGATTGCGTCCGGCGCGCTAAAGATACTGCGGCGCGTGGGCACAAAGCCGAGCTTGATCTTGTCCATGTACGTCCTCCCCTAATCACATGTTCAGTAAACAGACGCATGTTTCGTTTTGTTCTGTTTACTAAATGTTTTACTCTACTGTTTAGAAGTTTAACGCGAAATACCCGTAGACGGTAGAGAAATCAGCCTAAACGGTATGTAAACAAACTGAACATACAAGGGCATCAAAAAGAGGGCCCAAAGGACCCTCTCTTAGTAGCGTTATGTATGGCTGCCTTAGCGAGCTTTGCCTCCCTACGGCCCAGCGTTGCCTTTGCCTAGATCTCACGCACGCTTTGGCGCTCGACAAAATAGGTCGACACGGCCGTCTTGCAGGTATAGCTCTTGGGATTGCGGATGTTGCCCACCAGGCGGCGCACCGCGATCTCGCCCACCTCGTGCTTGGGAACGTGCACCGTGGTGAGCGGCGGATTGGAGAAGGTCGCCCCAAAGACAGATCGTCAAAGCCGATGATTGAGACATCCTCGGGGACACGTATGCCGTGCTCGTTCAGCGCGCGCATGGCGCCTACGGCGAGCACGTCGTTTTCGGCAAAGAAAGCCGTCGGCAGGTCGTCGCGCGAGACGCTGTCGAGCCATGCGCCCATGTCGCGATAAGCACCTTCGAGCGTGGTGCCCAATGTGACGCGCCATGTCGGGTTGGCCTCAAGGTCCGCATCCTCAAGCGCTTGGCGATAGCCGCGCTCGCGATCCTTAAAGTTGCGGATGCGAAGGTCGCCTGCCAGATAGCCGATTTGCTTGTGACCCTTCTCGATAAGGTAGTCCACGGCGCGCAGCACCGAGTCGGTGTTGGCAATGACTACGGCATCGAAGTACTGACGATCGCTCCAGCCATCGAGCACGATCAAGTGGGCGGCAGCGTTGGCGAACAAGGCATAGTCTTCCTCACCCAGCTCGGTACCCATCAGCACGATGGCGGCCGACGGGTCGGCGATCAGGCCCTCGACCTGCGGGCGCACGGCGTCCAGGTCGCTAAAGTCGAGCGAGACAAAGCTCGTGCTCATGCCGTGGCGACGCGCCTGGCGCTCCACGCCTCAATAACCGCGGGGTGAAAGGTGCTCTCGTCCAGGATGGCGCCCGTCTTGCGCGCGAGCACAAACTGGATGCTCTCGAGCTGCGTCGACTGCTGATAGCCGAGCGACTGCGCGCACTCCAGGATGACCTTGGCGGTCTCCTCGCTCACGCTGCGCTTGCGGTTAAGCGCGTTGGACACGGTCGCAGGCGAAAAACCGGTGATGCGGCTGATTTCGCGAACACTTGCTTTGGCCATTGTTCCCCCTAGTAGCGGTCGCGGTCGAGCATCGTGGCCTGACCGCCCCGTGACTCGACAACTAAACGACCGCAAATTCAATCTAAACAGAATAGTAAATGTTTAATAGCTAGTTTAGCCTGTTGTCAAGCGAAGCGACGCGACTATTCCCCCAACGGGCACATTTGCTCGGTAGCTAAAAAGCCCCGTCCCAAATTAACTACCCCAGGCAACCATTCACGAAAGGGGCCTCCATGGACCTTGCTGACATCCGCCAGGCCATCGATGGCATCGACACCACGCTCCTCAACAGCTTTGTCGAGCGTATGGACATTGCCACCGAGGTCGCCAAGTCAAAAATCGAGATGGGCAAAGCCGTCTTCGACCCCGCCCGTGAGCGCTCCAAGCTCAACAATCTCGCCAGCCGCGCGCCCGAGCGCTACGAGGCGCAGACTATCACCCTGTTCCGTCTCCTCATGAGCATGAGCAAGGCCGAGCAGCAGCGCTACATCAACGAACTCAAGGGCATCACTGTCTCGCAAAAGGCCCACGCCACGGCCGTGGCCTTTGACACACCCTTCCCCAGACGGCCACCGTCGCTTGTCAGGGCGTTGAGGGCGCTTACAGTCAAATCGCCGCGTGCAAGCTCTTCGACGTGCCCGACATCGCGTTTTTCGAGACCTTCGAAGGCGTTATGCGCGCTGTGCGCGACGGCTTCTGCGAGTTTGGCGTGCTGCCCATCGAGAACTCCACCGCCGGCTCGGTCAACGCCGTCTACGACCTGCTCGCCCAGTTCGACTTTCACATCGTGCGCTCGCTTCGCCTCAAGATCGACCACAACTTGCTCGTCAAGCCCGGCACCAAGCTCGCGGACATACGCGAGGTCTACAGCCACGGTCAGGCCATCGCGCAGTGCGCTAGCTTTATCGAGGCGCACGGCCTGCACGCCACCAAGTACCCCAACACGGCCATGTCGGCCGAAATGGTCGCCAGCTCCGAGCGCACCGATGTTGCTGCCATCGCATCGCGCAGCTGCGCGGCACTCTATGGCCTGGAGGTGCTGGAGCCCAATATCCAAGACTCAGACAACAACTACACGCGCTTTGTCGTCATCAGCCGCGAGCCGCGCGTCTACCCCGGCGCTAATCGCACCTCGCTCATGATCACCACGGCCAATGAGCCGGGCGCGCTCTATCGCGTACTCGAACGTTTCTACGCGCTCAACATCAACCTCATCAAGCTCGAGAGCCGTCCCATCCCCGGTCGCGACTTTGAGTTTATGTTCTACTTTGACCTGGACTGCCCCTTTGGCAGCAAGGCCCTCGACGACCTGCTCAATTCGATCGACGACGTGTGTGAGAGCTTCACCTACTTTGGCAGCTACACGGAGGTGCTCTAGATGACCGATACCGCCGCAACCCGCCCCTACGGCGTACTGGGCCGCGTGTTGGGCCACAGCTACACCCCGACCATCTACAAGGAGCTCGCTGGGCTCGAGTATGTGCGTTTTGAGCGCGAGCCCGAGGACCTCGCGGCCTTTATGACGGGCGACGAATGGGAGGGTACCAACGTGACCATCCCCTACAAGCGCGCCGTCATAGAATACCTGGACGAGCTGAGCCCGCTCGCCGAGCGCATGGGCAAACGTCAACACCAATCACGCGCCTAGCCCGACGGCCGCCTGCACGGCGATAATACTGACTACTTCGGTTTCCAGTGCCTGGTCGAGGAGTTGGGCGTTGAGGTTGCCGGCAAGAAGGCCCTCGTGCTCGGTGCCACCGGCGGCGCCGGCACCACGGCAAGTATGGTGCTGGGAGACATGGGCGCCATCGTCGTACCCGTGGGTCGCACGAGCGAGGTCAACTACGACAATATCGCGCAGCAGTCCGACGCCTCCCTACTCGTCAACTGCACGCCCGCCGGCATGTTCCCCCATTGCCCCGACGCGCCTTGCACGCTCGAAGGCCTCGATGCGCTCGAGGGCGTCATCGACATTGTCTACAACCCCGCCGCACGGGCCTGATGCTCGAGGCCGAGCGCCGCGGCATCCCCTGCATCGGCGGCCTGCTTATGCTTGTTGCCCAGGCGGCACAAGCTGTCGAGCGCTATACCGGCAAAGCCACCCCGCGCGAGAGGATCCTGGACGTAACGGAGCGCCTGTCACGCCGCGAACAGAACATCGCGCTGATCGGCATGCCGGGCTCGGGCAAGACCCGCGTGGGCGAGCAGATCGCCCAGCTCACGGGCCGCGAGCACATCGATCTCGATCGCGCCCTCGAGGAGCGCCTGGGCATGCCCTGCGCCGACTTTATCATCAAGTGCGGCGAGGCGGCCTTCCGCGAGCAGGAGACGGCAGCGCTGGCCGACATCTCCAAGCGCAGCGGCTTGGTGCTCTCCACCGGCGGCGGCGTGGTTACGCGCGACGAGAACTACCCTCTGCTGCACCAAAACAGCCAAATCGTGATGCTCAACCGCAAGCTCGACGAGCTCGCCCACAAGGGCCGCCCCATCACCGCGCGCGACGGCATCGACAAGCTGGCCGAGCAGCGTATGCCGCGCTACCGCGCCTGGGCCGACTACATCATCGACTCACGCGACTGCGCCGCCAACACCGCCCATGCCCTCCTCGACACCCTCCCACCCGCTCTCTAACCAAA
>ENA-OQIX01000056-OQIX01000056.1-human-gut-metagenome-genome-assembly--contig:-NODE-56-length-18974-cov-3.527723_pt1 | contig 18974 bp, 22 predicted proteins | sample MGYA00242591_ERZ504756 | MGnify/ENA primary metagenome ERZ504756 (study PRJEB26092, sample SAMD00036369) | human gut metagenome | host: Homo sapiens | study: EMG produced TPA metagenomics assembly of...
CCTATGTCCGCAATATCAAGAAATATCTTCTGGCGGCGCTGTATAACGCCCCGACCACCATCAACAGCTACTATTCTTCCCTGGTGCAGCACGATATGTACGGGGACGGGCAAAGGGGGCGAGGCTAAATGCAGGAGGAAGTAACGCGGGGCGCCGTGACACTCATTGTTGACGGAGCCAAGCTAAGCGAGCAGGTCTTTGAAAAGGCCGTCAAAAAATTCCTGGAGGAAATTCAGAAAAGCCAGAAGCCCAAAATCTACCGTGGCAGGCAGAGCCTTAAACAGCTTGCCAGCCAGAACGCCGGTCTTGCCAATATCGAGATCAGCGACAAAAATATCAAGGCTTTCTCCCGTGTGGCGAAGAAATACCATGTGGATTTTGCCTTGAAGAAGGACACCGCCGCCGAACAGCCCCGTTACCTGGTCTTTTTCAAAAGCCGGGATGCGGATGCCATCACAGCGGCGTTTCAGGAGTTTGCCAGCCGGAAAATGAGCCGTGAGGAAAAGCCATCCATCCGGGAGCGGCTGACCCAGGCGAAGGAACAGGCAGCAGAGAAAACGGAACACCGCACCATTGACCGGGAGAAAGTAAAGGTCAAAGATCGGAGCGTGCAGAGATGAATATGAAAAAACTGTTTTTGCTGAACCTTCCGTATCTTCTGTTCGTGTATCCCTTCGATAAGCTGGCACAGGCTTTCCGGCTTGCGCCCGGTTCTGACCTCTCCGGCAAGCTACTTTCCATCGGGGACGGCTTCACGGCAGCGCTTTCCTCCCCGTGGCTCAGTTTCCATCCCACGGACCTGCTGATCGGCATAGCCGGTGCGGTGATCCTTCGCATGGCGGTCTACCTGAAAGGCAAGAACGCCAAGAAATACCGCCACGGGATCGAGTATGGTTCTGCCAGATGGGGTACAGCGACAGATATCGCTCCCTACATGGACAAGGACTTTTTCCAGAACATCCCCATGACGCAGACGGAACGGATCACGATGGCGAGCCGTCCAAAGCAGCCGAAGTATGCCAGAAATAAAAACATTCTGGTGATCGGCGGTTCCGGCAGCGGCAAGACGCGGTTCTTCTGTAAGCCGTCGCTGCTACAAGCCCATTCGTCCTATGTCTGCACCGATCCGAAAGGAACCTTGCTGCCGGAGATCGGCACTTTCCTGGAGCGGAAGAAATACCGTATCAAGTGCCTCAACCTGATAAACTTCCGAAAATCCATGAAATACAACCCGCTGTCCTACATTCGATCAGAGAAGGATATCTTAAAGCTGGTGAACGCCCTGATTATGAACACGAAGGGCGAAGGCGAAAAATCTTCGGAAGATTTCTGGGTCAAAGCAGAACGCCTCTATTATTCCGCACTGATCGGCTACATCTGGTATGAGGCCACGGAGGAAGAAAAGAACTTCATCACACTTCTGGACCTTATCAATGCCAGTGAAGCCAGAGAGGATGACGAAACTTATCAAAGCCCGGTGGACCTGCTCTTTTCTCAGTTGGAGGAACGGGAGCCGGACCACTTTGCCGTCAAGCAGTACCGCAAATTCAAGATGGCTGCCGGCAAGACCTTAAAATCCATTCTCATTTCCTGTGGTGCCCGGCTTGCTCCCTTCGATATCAAGGAGCTGCGGGACCTGATGGAATATGACGAACTGGAACTGGATACCCTGGGTGACCAAAAGACGGCGCTGTTTGTGATCCTGTCAGATACGGACAGCACTTTCAATTTCGTGGCCGCCCTCATGTATAGTCAGCTTTTCAATCTGCTCTGCGACAAGGCGGATGACTTCTACGGCGGGCGGCTGCCTATCCATGTCCGTCTGATCCTGGACGAGTTTGCCAACATCGGCCAGATACCGAACTTCGATAAGCTGATTGCCACCATCCGAAGCCGTGAGATATCGGCTTCTATTATTTTGCAGTCGCAGAGCCAGTTAAAGACCATCTACAAGGATGCGGCGGATACCATCGTCGGTAACTGTGACAGCACCTTGTTTTTGGGAGGCAAGGAAAAATCCACGCTCAAGGAAATTTCGGAGCTGCTGGGAAAAGAGACCATTGATCTCTATAACCAGTCCGAAAACCGGGGCAGTCAGGTTTCCCATGGCCTCAGTTATCAGAAATTAGGAAAGGAGTTGATGACCCAAGACGAATTGGCAGTGATGGACGGCGGCAAGTGTATCTTCATGCTGCGGGGCGTGCGCCCGTTCCTTTCGGACAAGTACGACCTCACCCGACACCCGAATTACAGATACACGGCCGACGCCGACCCTAAAAATGTCTTTGACATGGAACGGTACATGAAGAAGCAGCGTGCCGTGGTAAAACCCACGGACACCTTCGATGTGTACGAGATTGACGCAACGACTTAACCCAAAATCAAAAACATTTTTTAGGAGGATTATTTTATGGAATTTTTCAACAGTGCAGTTGGTGTTTTGCAGACTCTCGTAGTGGCCCTGGGCGCAGGTCTTGGTATCTGGGGCGTTATCAACCTTCTGGAAGGTTACGGCCAGGACAACCCTGCTTCCAAAAGCCAGGGTATGAAACAGTTGATGGCCGGCGGCGGTGTCGCCCTCATCGGCATCACCCTTGTACCTCTGCTCTCCGGCCTGTTCGGTTGATCGTCCGGCGGTGATCGCTTATGGGCGGCATACTCGACAAACTCGATGAATGGCTCCGAGGGCTGCTCATCGAGGGAATCACGGGAAACCTGTCGGGCATGTTCGATACGGTCAATACCAAAGTAGGCGAGATCGCCGGTGAAGTGGGCCAGACGCCGCTGGCGTGGAACAGCGGCGTCTTTTCTATGATCCGAAACCTCTCTGAAACGGTGATCGTTCCAATCTCCGGGGTTATCCTGACATTCGTAATGTGTTATGAGCTGATCCAGCTTGTGACAGAGAAAAATAATCTGCACGATGTAGACACCTGGATGTTCTTCAAGTGGATTTTCAAGACCTTCTGTGCCGTTCTCATTGTGACGAACACATGGAATATCGTCATGGGTATCTTCGATGTGGGGCAAAGCGTTGTGAACAGCAGCGCGGGCGTCATCATCGGGAATACCTCCATTGATATCAGCAGCGTCATCACGGATATGGAGGCGCAGCTTGAAGCCCTGGGCACGGGAGAACTGTTCGGGCTGTGGTTCCAGTCCCTTTTTGTGGGACTTACCATGAACGCCCTTTCCATCTGTATCATGCTTGTCATCTACGGCCGCATGATCGAGGTGTATTTGACAACTTCTGTTGGACCGATTCCGCTTGCCACTATGACAAACCGGGATTGGAGCCATACAGGACAGAACTACTTGAAATCCCTGTTTGCATTGGCGTTCCAGGCATTTCTAATCATGGTGTGCGTGGGAATCTACTCTGTTTTGGTACAGAGTATCGCCACGGACGGAAACATCTCAGGCGCGATATGGGCCTGCATGGGCTACACGGTCCTGCTGTGCTTCGCCCTGTTCAAGACCGGCAGCCTCTCTAAGAGCCTGTTCGGAGCGCATTAAGGAGGCTTGATAAATTGGCGTATGTGACCATTCCAAAGGATTTGACGAAAGTAAAATCCAAAGTGCTGTTTGGGCTTACCAAACGGCAGCTTATATGTTTCGGAGCGGCGGCACTCATCGGAGTACCGCTTTCTTTTTGCTCAGACGCACGGCCAGCAACAGCGCCGCCGCGTTCTGCATGATTATCGTCATGCTCCCGTTCTTTCTGCTCGCCATGTATGAGCGGCACGGTCAACCCCTGGAGGTGGTGGCCGGACAGATTATCCGCTGTATGTTCCTGCGGACGAAGGAGCGCCCTTACCAGACAAACAATTTCTATGTAGCCTTGGAGCGGCAGGCCCAGGCGGAAAAGGAGGTGAAAGCCATTGTTCAGAAAGCGAAAGCCAGAGCCGCAGGCACGGCAGGCGGCAAAAGCCACGGTAAAACTGACCGCCGCAGAAAAGCGTGAGATCAGCCGTATCCTGGAAACCGCCAGAGGCGACGGCAAGGTACATTCCGCACAGGACACCTTACCGTTCCGCCAGATGTACCCGGACGGTCTGTGCAAGCTGGACGACCACACCTGGTCGAAGTGTATTGAGTTCGAGGATGTGAATTATCAGCTTGCAAAGCCTGACGACCAGACGGCGATTTTTGAAGCTCTCTGCGATATGTATAACGCCCATGACGCTTCTATCGGGATGCAGCTCTCCCTTGTGAGCCGCCGCATGAACCGGGAGGATTTTGTGAAGCGTATCGAGATCGCGGCGCAGGGAGATCACTTCGACCATATCCGTGAGCTTTACACGCAAATGCTCCGCAAGCAGCTTGAACGGGGCAACAACGGTCTTATCAAAACAAAGTATCTGACCCTCACCATTGAGGCACGGGACAGCAAAACCGCACGGGCACGATTTTCCCGGATCGTCATGGATGCCCTCAACCATTTCAAGGTCATGGGTGCTCTGGCAAAGGAGCTTGGCGGCAAGGAGTGGCTGGAAACGCTCCACGGCATCCTACACCCGGACGGGGAACGGTTTGCCTTTGAATGGAGCTGGCTTGCCCCTTCCGGCCTGTCGGTTCAGGATTTTATCGCACCATCTTCCTTCCGCTTCGGTGAAGCACGGAAGTTCACGATGGCGGATAAATTCTGTGCCGTGTCCTTTCTGCAGATCAGCGCACCGGAAATGGATGACCGTATGCTCACCGAACTGCTGGATACGGACAGCGGGCTGCTTGTCAGCCTCCATATCCGCAGCATGGACCAGAACGAGGCGATCAAAACGGTCAAGCGGAAGATCACTGACATTGACAGTATGAAGATCGACGCACAGAAAAAGGCAGTGCGGGAAGGTTTCGATATGGATATCATCCCCACCGATCTTGCCACCTACGCAGGCGAGGCAAAGAACATCCTCCGTGACCTGCAAAGCCGGAATGAGCGAATGTTCCTGATGACCTTCCTGGTGGTAAATTTTGCAGACAGCAAGCAAAAGCTGGAGAATGACCTTCTCCGTGCGGCAAGCGTGGCGCAGAAATATAACTGCTCCCTGGTGCGGCTGGACTTTCAGCAGGAGGACGGCTTCGTGTCGGCTCTGCCCCTGGGTGTCAACCGCATTAAGATACAGCGCGGGCTTACCACTTCGGCGGTGGCGGTGTTCGTTCCCTTCACCACACAGGAGATTTTCCACGGCGGCGAAGCTCTTTACTACGGGCTCAATGCCACTTCCGGCAATATGATCCTTGCTGACCGCAAAAAGCTGAAAACGCCCAACGGCATGATCTTAGGTACGCCCGGTAGCGGCAAGAGTTTTTCCGCAAAGCGTTCCATCGTGGGTGTGTTCCTGAACACAAAGGACGATATCCTGATCTGCGACCCGGAGGCGGAATATTTTCCGCTGGTGAACCGTCTGGAAGGACAGGTCATCAAAATCTCACCTACCAGCACGCAGTATGTGAACCCTATGGATATCAATCTCAATTACAGTGAGGATGATAACCCGCTGGCGCTGAAATCAGATTTTATCCTGTCGTTCTGCGAACTGGCGGCAGGCGGACGGAACGGTCTGGAGCCGGTGGAAAAGACGGTCATTGACCGTGCTGTGCGGATCGTGTACCGCCCCTATATCGCAGACCCCCGCCCGGAGAATATGCCGCTGCTGGAAGATTTGTATGACGAGATCAAACGGCAGCCGGAGCCGGAGGCGCAGCGGATCGCGGCAGCGTTGGAACTGTATGTGCATGGCAGCCTGAATGTTTTTAACCACCGTACAATGTGGATATCAACAACCGTATTGTCTGCTTTGATATCAAGGAGCTAGGGAAAGCAGCTACAAAAGCCTGGGTATGCTGGTGATCCAGGATCAGGTGTGGAACCGTGTTTCCCAGAACCGGGATCAGGGCAAATCCACCTGGTACTTCGTGGACGAGTTCCACCTTCTTCTGCGCGGTGAAGTTGGTTCCTGGAGCGTGGAGATTTGGAAACGCTTTCGCAAATGGGGCGGTATCCCCACGGGGATCACGCAGAACATCAAGGACCTGCTTTCCTCCCCGGAGATCGAGAACATCTTTGAAAACAGCGATTTTGTGTACCTTCTGAACCAGGCCAGCGGAGACAGGAAAATCCTCTGTGAGCGTCTGAATATCTCCAACCAGCAGGCGGCGCATATCAGCAACGCAGGCCCCGGCGAGGGGCTGATCTTCTTCGGCAATGTGATCCTGCCTTTTGTGGATGACTTCCCGAAGGACAATGAACTTTACAGCATTATGACAACAAAACTTGGTGAAACCGGGAAAGGAGGCGCGGCGCATGAATGATGAAAAATATGTGATTGGTAGCGGAAGTTTTCGGCTTCTGATCGGTGATTTGTATGATCTCTATTGTTATCATTTCAGTTTGACCCGCAGACTGGCGGAGGCTGCGGACGAAAAGGCACTTTTGAAAATCCAGAAAAGCGTGTCCGGCTATGAGCGCAGGATGAAGCGCCTTTGCAGGCGTTGGGGTCTACCCACGGATGATACGCCCTGGGCCTACGATACAATGGAGAAATCCATCCGGGAGCGGATGCTCCATGAATAACCTGACCCATGTGAGCCTGTTTTCCGGCATTGGCGGTCTGGACCTGGCGGCGGAGGCTGCCGGGTTTGAAACTGTCTGCCAGTGCGAGTGGGCGGATTTTCCGCACTCCGTCCTCTCCGCACGATGGCCGGATGTTCCCAGGTTCCGGGATATTACTACTTTTACGAAGGAGGCGTTTTTTGAAAAAACAGGACTTGAAACAGTTACCGTTATCTCAGGCGGCTTTCCCTGTCAGCCCTTCTCCACCGCCGGAAAACGGAAGGGCTTTGCGGATGAACGCTACCTGTGGCCGGAAATGTGCCGCGTTATTACCGAGCTGCGGCCCCGTTGGGTGCTTGGGGAAAATGTTGCTGGCTTCATCAATATGGGGCTCGACAAAACGATCTTTGACCTGGCAAAAGCGGGATACGCTGTTCTCCCATTCGTATTTCCGGCTTGCGGTGTCGGCGCATGGCATGAGCGCCAGCGAACTTTTATCGTCGCGGCTGATGTTTCCCACACCCCTTGCCTCCGACAACAACACCGCCAGGGATGCGGCAAGCCTGGATGTGTTCCTGTCGGACAATGGGATATTCCGCAAGAGGAACCGAAACGGGGCGATCTGGAGCCTCAGCCTGTCGGCGGCGGTATTCTATCTGACCCCGGTGGCGTCGGACGGTTTCCGCTCGACCTTGAAGCCGTCGGCCTTCGATCCGGCGAAGAAGGACGGGAACCTGTCGGCGCAGATCATCTCCCAGGAGCGGCCGGTGTCCGAAACGGCGGCGCTGAATCCGGATTGGGTGGAATGGCTCATGGGCTTCCCAAAAGGATGGACGGACGTATCCTCTGGGCCGCCGAACCGGAAGGAATCCCCCGCATGACCGAGCGCATGGATGACCGTGCACTGCGGCTGAAAACCTTGGGAAATGCGGTCTGCCCGCCCCAGGCATATCCCATTTTTCGCTATATCGCCATGATCGAGAATGGCACCTGCGGCGACTTCTGCCCCCTATGGAAAAGGAAAGGTGAACTGCCTATGAGGGAACTGTAAAGCAACCGATAAGATCACGCAGAAAATGACCCGTGACGGTGCGGTATCGGAAAACCTTGCCACGGGAGAGGTGGAACATATCAGTAGCCGGGAGCCGGAAACGGAACTGTCCGCTTCTTCGGAAGAATCCGCTGGCGCTGCGGCTGACCTTGCCCTGCGTGCGGCGGAACACCATGAGAAGAAAAGCGCACGAAAGGCGGAAAAGGCTGACACCCAGGCGGTGCGGGATGGTTCTGCCGCAAGGCAGCGCCCGTCCTCCCGCCTGCAATTTACCGAGGAAGAACATGCCGATCCCGCACTTGGGAAGTACATTGACCGTTCCGACCGTGCGGCAGACAGGCTGGACGCAGCAAAGGCCGCCATCCCCACAAAGAAAGTTCTTCGTACCGAGCGATTTTTGACGAGACAGCCGGAAAAGGCAAGACGCAGCTTCACTTTGAAGAAGTGGAGAAACGCCCCAACGGACGCCTGCGGCACAATCCAATTTCCCGACCGGTCCATGAGATCGTCCACGCCGCCCATGCGAAGGTGCATGAGGTGGAACAGGAAAATGTGGGTGTTGAGGCTGGACACAAGGGCGAGGTGCTGACGGAACGCGGGCTTGCCTACGGAAAAGGCAAAGTCCGTGCCGCTGTCCACCATCACCGCACAAAGCCCTGGCGTGACGCGGCGAAGGCAGAACAGGCTTCTTTTAAGGCAAACGCCGACTACCTTTACCAAAAGGCACTGCATGATGATCCTGCATTGGCGGCTTCTAACCCGGTATCCCGCTTTCTGCAGAAACAGCGGATCAAGCGGAACTATGCAAAGGAGCTGCGGCAGGCAGAGAAAACCACAAAGAACACAGCGGCCACGGCGAAAAGTAGCGGCGCAGAAAGCAAAGGACGCCTTCAAGGAAACTTTCCTCTACATCAAGCACCATAGCCGGGCGGTGCTGTTGGTGATCGGCATTGGCGCCTGTGTTGCCCTGCTGTTTGCGGGGTATCTTCCTGTTCCATGATGGCGGGCTCCGGCATAGGTAGCGTATTTACTTCCTCTTATCTCTCCGAGGACGCGGATATGCTGGCTGCAGAGGCGGCCTACTGCGAACTGGAGCAGGAACTTCAATATGAACTGGATCACTATGAAGCTCTGCACCCCGGATATGACGAATACCGTTTTGATCTGGACGAGATCAAGCATGACCCTTATGTGCTGATCTCCATTCTCACGGCGTTCCATGAAGGGGTGTTTACCATCGGCGAGGTTCAGGCGGAGCTGCAAATGCTCTTTGAAAAGCAGTACATCCTGACGCAGACCGTGGAGGTGGAGGTACGCTATCGGACGGAGACGCGGACAGACAGTGAGGGAAACGACTATGACGTGGAAGTGCCGTACAATTACTATATCTGCAAGGTAAAGCTGGAAAACTTTGACCTTTCCCATGTGCCGGTCTACATCATGGACGAGGAAACGCTTTCCCTGTATGCGGTCTATATGGCAACGCTGGGAAACCGGGAAGATTTGTTTCCCAGCTCCGGCTATGTAGACAAGTACACCAAACCGCCCACCACCTACGATATCCCGCCTTCCGCACTGGAAGATGAAACCTTTGCAGCGCTCATTACCGAGGCGGAGAAGTACATCGGATATCCCTATGTCTGGGGCGGCAGCAATCCGAACACTTCTTTTGATTGCTCCGGCTTCGTATCCTGGGTGCTGACGCAAAGCGGTGTCTGCAATACGGGCAGGCTGGGAGCCCAGGGGCTCTACAACATTTCCACCCCGGTATCCTCTGCCAACGCAAGACCCGGCGACCTGATCTTTTTCGTCGGCACTTACGATACACCGGGCGTTTCCCATGTGGGTATCTATGTGGGCGGCGGAAAAATGCTGCACTGCGGCGACCCCATTCAGTATGCAGATATCAACACAAGCTACTGGCAATCTCACTTTTACGCTTTCGGGCGACCGCCCTACAACTAAAAACGATATGGAGGTAATTTGATTTATGGCAACGACACAGAAGATCCGCAATGACATTGCGAAAACCAAAGAAAAGATCACGGAGCAGCAGAAACGCCTTCGTGCGCTGGAGGCTCAGCTTGCGGAGGAAGAAAATCTGGAAATCGTCCGCATGGTGAAAGCCGTGAAGATGGACAACAAGGAACTGACTGCCTTCCTGAAAGCCTATGCCAGCGGTATGATCTCCCTGCCGGAAGGTATGCTGCAGGAGGGCAACACCGAGAATGAGGAAACGGAGGGATACGAAGATGAAGCATAACTTTATGACAAAAATGGTATCGGCTCTTTTGGCGGTGGTGCTCAGCACTTCCGCTTTTTCTGTCACCGCCTTTGCCAGCGGCGGCGAGGAAAGCACGGAGTCCGTGGCTGAACAGGAAACGGCCGGTGATGTCTCTGATCTGCTTTCCGCTCTGGCCGGCAGCCAGGTCACGGTATCCGTCACCGAGGACGGTATCCAGTTCAGTTCCGGCGAAAATGACTCCGGACAGACCGGCACCGTCACCACGGGCGGCGGCAATCTGAATGTCCGCATGGGTGCGGGAATGGGATTATACCGCCTTCACCCAGCTTCCCAACGGAACGACCGTGAAGGTGATCGGCACGGACGGCGACTGGCTGAAGGTCATCCTGCCGGAGAAAGTCGGCTATGTCTATTCCGGCTACATGACGGTAAGTGACGGCGAGGCTGGTTCCGGGGAAGGTTCTTTCTCTCTGGACACGAAAACGCTGGAAAATCTGCTGGGGGATGCTGGGCGGCGGTTTGAATGGCGGTGTCGCCTTGACTCCGGACGGGAACCTTTCGCTGATTGACGATATTGGCAGCCCGACCGCCAGCGGCAAGCAGTTTATTACAGTGGAAACGAAGAACGGCAATGTGTTTTATCTCATTATCGACCGTGACGACGAGGGCGAGGAAACCGTGCATTTTCTGAACCAGGTGGATGAAGCCGACCTCATGGCGCTTACGAAGGATGGAGAAAAGGCGGAAACACCTATTGTCTGCACCTGTACGGAAAAGTGCCAGGCCGGAGCGGTCAATACCGCTTGCCCGGTCTGCGTAAAAAACCTTAGTGAATGTGTTGGCACAGAACAGAAAGCTACGGAGCCCACCGAGCCGGAGAATCCGGAACCCGAAAAGAAAAGCAATACCGGGGCGATCCTGGCGGTGCTGCTGATCCTTGCAGCCGGAGGCGGCGCGGCAGTCTATTTCCTGGTGCTGAAACCGAAGCAAGGCAAGAAAGTTCCCGCTGATCTGGATGATTTCGACCTGGAGGATGAAGAAGAATATCTGACCGAGGACGAGGAAACGGAGGAAAAGAATGAGTAAACTGATTATTGCAGAAAAACCGAGTGTGGCAAAATCTATCGCATCGGCCCTGGGTGCTTCATCCAGGGCCGATGGCTTTTATGAGGGCAGCGGCCTTCTTGTATCCTGGTGCGTTGGGCACCTGGTATCCCCGATGGATGCGGGCGGCTATGACGAGCGTTTCAAGAAATGGCGCTATGACGATCTTCCCATTCTGCCGGAGCCGTTCCGTTATGTGCTTGCACCGGGCAAGGAGGACGCCTTTGAAAATCTACGCGCCCTAATGAACCGCCCCGATGTGGATACCATTGTCAATGCCTGTGACGCCGGGCGTGAAGGGGAGCTGATTTTCCGACTGGTGTATGAAATGGCTGGATGCCGCAAGCCGGTCCTCCGTCTCTGGATTTCCTCGATGGAGGACAGCGCCATCCGGGAGGGCTTTTCTGATCTGCGCCCCGGCGCCGATTATGAAGCCCTATATCAATCCGCACTCTGCCGCCAGAAAGCGGATTGGCTGGTGGGGATCAACGCTACACGCCTTTTCTCCGTTCTCTATCACCGCACTTTGAATGTGGGGCGCGTCCAGACGCCGACTCTTGCCATGCTTGCCGAACGTGACGCAAAAATCACACTGTTCCACAAAGAGAAATATCATCTGTTGCACCTGACGTTGGACGGAGCCGAAGCAGTGTCGGAGAAGTTCACCGATTCGGCAGCGGCGGAACAGGCAGCGGCCATGTGTAAGGGTGCGACCGTCACCTGTACCTCTGTCACGAAGGAGCAGAAGAAGGAACAGCCGCCGAAGTTCTATGACCTTACCACCTTGCAGCGGGAGGCAAACCGCCTGTTCGGATACACAGCGAAGCAGACCCTTGACTACGCACAAAGCCTCTACGAAAAGAAGCTGCTGACCTATCCCCGCACGGACAGCCGGTATCTGACCTCCGACATGGCAGAAACGGCTTCCTGCGTGATCCACCTGGCGGCAAAGCTGCCGCCCTTTGATGGCTGCGGCAACTTCTTTCCGCTGGTGGTGGCCATGATTTCCGACAAGGACGTATCCGACCATCACGCCATTATTCCCACGATGGAGATTGAAAAGGCGGATATCAAGGCTCTGCCCCTGGGCGAGCGCAATTTGTTCCTGCTGGTCTGCTGCAAGCTGCTGTGTGCATCGGCGGAGCCGTATGTGTATGAGGCGGTCACGGCAATTTTCGACTGCGGTGGCCATTCCTTCACTGCAAAGGGTAAGCACATCCTCTCCGAAGGCTGGCGGGAAATCGACCGCATTTTCCGTGCCTTCTTGAAAGAAAAGCCTGCGGACGGGGACGGCGGCACGCTCCCGGACTTCACCGAAGGGCAGGCTTTTGACGGTGTAGAGGTTTCCGTCACCGAGCATTTCACGCAGCCCCCGAAGCCCTACACGGAGGATACGCTGCTGTCGGCCATGGAGCACGCGGGGAAAGATGACATTCCCGATGAAGCGGAGCGGAAAGGGCTGGGAACTCCCGCTACTCGTGCCGCTATCATCGAAAAGCTGGTGGCAGCCGGATTTGTGGAGCGCAAGGGCAAGAGCCTGATCCCCACAAAAGCCGGTATCAACCTTGTCACGGTCCTGCCGGAGCCGCTGACCTCTCCCATGCTGACAGCGGAATGGGAACAGAAATTGACGGAGATTGCAAAGGGCGGCGCTGATCCGGATAGCTTCATGGACGGTATCCGCACGATGGTTCAGGAAATCGTATCCACCTATTCCTGCATTTCCGAGGACGGCAAAAAGCTGTTTGCCCCGGAGAAGGAAATGATCGGCACCTGCCCCCGCTGCGGCCAGCCGGTCTATGAGGGCAAGAAGAACTTTGCGTGTTCGGATCGATCCTGCGGTTTCGTCCTCTGGAAAAATGACCGCTTCTGGACGAGCCGCAAGAAGGAGCTGACAAAAAAGATGGCAACGGACTTTCTGAAAAAGGGCCGTACCAATGTCAAGGGAATGTGGTCCGAAAAGAAACAGGCCACCTATGACGCTGCGGTGATCTTGGATGACACGGGCGGTAAGTACATCAATTTCAAGCTGGAATTTCCGAAAAGAAAGGTTGGTGCTGATGGCAGAAAATAAGACTTTGGAACATTTACCCGAAGTGAGGGCGGCGGTGACTGCCCTCTCCCCGGAGGATCGGGAACTGCTGGCGGCGGTGCAGGCATCGCCCTTCAAGCTGACAACGCCGGAGCAGTTTAAGGAGTTTACGGACAACATTGACTATTTCGTATTTGAGCCCAACATCCACGATTTGAACGATCTGGGCTGGCGGTATCTGGCACAGCACATGGATATGCTGCTGCCCCCGGAACTTTTGAAAGCAATCGACCCTGTTCCGTTTGGCAAGTACGCCATGCAGGAGGAACAGGGCCATTTTACGGAACACGGATACATTTCTCTCTCTGGCGACGAGTGGAACCATGAACGCCCTGCGGAGCCGGAGAAAAAGCCTTCCATCCGGGAACGGCTGGAACAGGGCAAGAAGGAATGTGCAGAGAAAAACAAGGCGCAGCCCCACAAGGAAAAGTCTGCGCCGGAACTGTAAGGAGGTGCTGATATGCCATATTACGATCACAACAAGGATTATCCCTTTGCCGCCTTTATCACCAATCTTGGGAAGTACAACGAGGGCGAGCTTGTGGGCGAGTGGGTGAAGTTTCCCACCACCGCCGAGGAATTGAAGGAAGTGTTTAAGCGGATCGGGATCGGCCAGAAGGATGACTTCGGCCAGCCCTATGAGGAATGGTTCATCACGGACTATGACTGCTATGTGGACGGCCTTTACAGTAAGCTGGGCGAATACGAAAATCTGGACGAGCTGAATTATCTGGCATCGAAGCTGGATGAAATGAGCGAAAGCGAATACGCACAGTTTCAGGCCGGTATGGAAATGGGCGACCATTGCGGTAGCCTGCAGGAGATCATCAACCTCACCGAGAATCTGGATTGCTATGAGGTTTACCCCGATATCCATGACTATGACGATCTGGGCCGCTATTACATCGAAGAACTGGACGTTATGCAGGTGCCAGAGCATTTGCAGAATTACATCGACTATGAGGCCTACGGCCGGGACGTTGCGTTGGAGGAAAACGGCACCTTCACGGATCAGGGCTATGTGCGTGATACGGGTGACAGTTTCCATGAGTATTACGACGGTGAGCGCGGCAGTATCCCCGACGAGTACCGGGTGATGACCTTTCAGGATGATCTTCCCGAAGAAGAAAAATCCGAGTGGGCTATGGATATTGCCTTTGACATGGACGAGTTTTTCCGTCAGAACGATCCGCAGTATGCGGCGGAGCACCCGGAGGCACACGCCGCAAAGGAAGAACTTTACGAAAATCTGATGGCCGGACGCATTTCCGCTTTGGATGAAAAGCTGGCGGCGCTGGGACAGACGCAGGAAGACTATCTTCCTTCGGAGATTGAAAAATTCAAGGACGCCACGGGCTATGAGGAATTTCTTGATTTTGACCCGGCGGAGGTCAAGGCCGCTTTGGATGACCCGGCTAAATCCCGTGTGGATGAAATGCTGTCCGCTGCGGAGAAGGTTGCCTCGGAAAAGATGACTGTGCTTGTAGTGGAGCCTATGAAGGAACCCTATGTGAAGGAGATTGACCCCGATCTCCATTCCCTGCAGGCGGAGGTCGGCGGAGACATTGGCGCAACTTATCCCTATTCTGACCCGGTGGCGCTGGTTTGCAATGATGAAGGAAAGCTCATAGGGCTTAATCTGAACCGTGGGCTACGGGATGAAAATGGAGAAATTTATGATATTGTAGCAGGAACTTTCCTGGTGGTTGGACTTGGTGAGGAAGATTTTGCATCCCTGTCCCCGGAACTGATTCAGAAATACACGGAACAATTCAAAACGCCAGAACGATTTATGCAGATCAATGGCAATATCGTTGTTCTCCCTGTTCCCGCAGAGAAGCAAGGCCTCGCTTATCTGCCAGACCGTTTTGAGACTGGTGAGCGTATCCAAACACCCAGGGGTAGCTTTCAGGTGACGGCTATGAGCCGGGAGCAGATGGAGACAGCCGGTTACGGCGTCCACCATGTTTCCGATGATGGAAAGTATCTTATCATGGGCAACGGCACGCGGGCCTTTGCCATCCCCGCGCAGCAGCCAGAACAGGACAATCCTCTCCGCACGGCGGAAATGACGCTGGAGGATGACTACGGCATGATCGACGGCGTTATCAACAACGGCAGACGCGGCGAGGAACTGGAAAAGGCACAGGAGCACGCGGAGCAGACAAAGCCGGAGAAGCCTTCCATCCGTGAGAGGTTGGAGGATGCCAGACGAGAGTGCGCCGGGCATAAGCCCCCGGAGAGTAAGAAGCCCGGCCGTGATGTGCCGGAGCATGACTGCCTATGAGCCGAAGCAAGAAGTGGCGGCTGGAATGGGCGTTCTTCCTGGGCGAGAACGGCAGGCGGCAGTATAACCATATCTGTAAAAAATGTGTTCATGGCTGCAAGCAGAGTTTCCGGGCGCGTTTGGTCGCTTGTCCGTATTACAATTCCAAACGATCTAAAATCTGTGAAGATAAGGGTGGAAAAACCGCAGAATAATTCCCTGTATCCGTATTTTCAAAGGGAGCCTTTATGATTTCTCATGTACCAGTCTGCTTGCTGGCACATGGAGAAAAAGGCTTGATTTCAAACACTTTCTGACACATAAAACACATAAAAAGGGAGTACAGCTTTCGGTTCGTCCGATTGGCTGTACTCCCGCTTTTTTATTTGTTTTCGTCATTATCAGGCTTTTCCGTTTCCGCTACACTTTCTATCATGTCAACGACTACGGCATTAAGCTGTGCGGCGTTCTGCGATGTGATGACTGGACGCCCGGTATCCTTTTCGATATCCTGTCGAACCTGACCGGCATAGCTGCCGCCGCGGTGGGCGATCTTCTGACTCTCAGAAAAGCCTTCCGGCTGGTGCGCCTTTGACAACTCTGTGGTTGTCGCCTCCGCCAACATATTCAGCACAATTTCCATCGTACTCATATTGTCACGGAGATTTTCCTTTTTCAGCCCTTTCAGCTTCTTATATTGCCGCGTAGTCATGCCGGACCATGCTTTCGTGATCTCATCGGTGAGAATGGCATACTCTTTGCCCTGCTGCACGCCACGCTCCTGCCATTCAGCAGTAAGCTCGTTACGGACACGGATAGAAAGGAGCCGCTGATGAATCCAGTCTGTATCATAGCCCTTTTTCTGATAGGTTTCCAACGCACGGTTGATTGCCTGTTCCGGGTCGATCGTTTCTTCAATGCGTTCACGGCCGACCTGAGCAAGCCAGAGTTTGAACGGTTCGGCTTTAGGTGAAGGAATAGACTGAATGATGCGTAAAAGCTGTTCGGCCGTTGCCGCCAGCACTTTGCGCTTTTTGCCTGTTGCGCCCATCATTGTTACCTGGGGACAATTTGTCCCCAGGTAGCTTGCAAGCTGTTCATCACGCTTACGCATTTTTTTGAGGTAGTCTGTTGGATTAGAGCTATCTGTCAGAACAGCGATAACATCCACAACAGAGAAATACCATTCTTCTTGTTCTTCGTCCCATGCGGTGCGTATTTTTCTATCTTCAAAAAGCTGGATGGAATTATTTTCGTCCATGCGCTTCAACCTCCTTAGAGTATGTATTTTAATTTTAACATGAATGGGTTTCTATTTCTATAAGAGAAGTAAATTTCGCCGTAGTAGGCGTTGTGGGAATGTGCGTAAACTGCCAGAATTGCGAGGCTGTGGGAAAGCTGTTTGCAGACCTGTGGAAAAGGCTTGTCTTTTTCCATCAGGTTGTGAATGGCTTTTCCATCGGCACGAGCGGCAGTTTTCCATATTTCCATGACGCAAGAAAATCATCCAACGATCAGCCGGTACACCGTCAGCGGCACATACCACACCGCCACAATAAGCCGCCAGGCCAGAACGAAACCGCCGATTACACCGCCGATAATAAAGTTCAACGCGAACAAGGTGATCCCTCCACCCAGGGAGCCGCCGCCCGGCACGATCCAGAGGCACATCCGATGGAGGCCAAACGGTAGCCCGCAGAGTATCCAGAGCCATACATAGTCAACCTCTCCGTTCTTCATGCAGGCAGATTTGAAGATACAATACAGAATCAGTGCCACGGTCACGGGCAATACGCTTTTGAAGAAAAATGCTTTGATTGCTTCGCTTCTTGTCATCGGTAAAACCTCCTTCCGCAGTTCCATTATACAGGATGCCGAGAGCTGCGCCCAGCGTCTTTCAAAGAAATTTATTCCAGTTCATGCCGCCGCTGTTGTTCCTGTTCCTTTGGAACGGTCAACAGTGCATCTACATTCTGTTTGACAGTTTCGTATTCCTGTGCTTCGGTTCTTGCGGCTTTGTACTCCGCAAGGAGCCGTTCCTTTTCTGCGTTGAGATTGGCAAGCTCCGTTTTCATGCTTTCCGTTGTCGGCAGCGGCACAGTCCCCAGCCGTTTTAATTCTCTGGCGGTCGCTTCAAAAAGGATGATCTCGCTCTCATGCCCCCGCAGGAACTTTTCTTTATCATTCGATTTACGGTATCTGTCATAAAGCGGCTTTATCTGACGGTAAGTTCCGGCGTGCTTCATTACAAGGGCAAGTTCGGCACTTCTGCTTTCTATCCGCTTGATCTCTGCATGAGCGGTATCCCTGCGTGCGGATACTGCGTTCAATTTGCTTTCCAGTTCTCCATAACTGCTTATCCCGTGTTCGGTCAGGAATTCATGGTCTTGGCGGCCTGTTTCAGATTGTTCAGCTTCGCCCAATGGGTGAAGCCTGCGCTCTGCTGTGCCTTAATGTTATTCTGGATATCAATGAGCAGGCTGATCTTTCCGTTTTGCTGTTTCGGCTGGTGGGAAGGTCTGGCGCGTCCGGCGATCCGGGCGGCAAGGGCTTCTTCGGTGTAGTCCACACCCAGGGTTTTCAGACGGGTGAATCGTTCCTGATCCGGCGCTTTGGCGGAGATATACTTGCCGCGCTTGATCTCATAACCTTCTCTCTGCAGGCGGCGAAGCAGTTCTTCTAAATCGGAACAGGCTGGCAGGAGCCGGTCAATGGCAGCTTTCAGCTTCGCCTTATAGCTGGTGCCGTTCTGCGTGGCCTGATGTTCAATATAGCTCTTGCCCTTGTCCTGTCCGGGGATGATGACGGACAATCCATGTTCTTTGCAGAGGCGGTCGCTGGTGCGGCGGATATAGTGGTAACTCCGCTTGTTTGAATGGTAGTGCTTATGATCCGCAAAGCTGACCGCATTGAAAATCAGGTGATTATGAACATGATCTTTGTCTATATGAGTGGTAAGTACAAACTCATACTTGCCGCCCAGGATTTCTTTTGCAAGCTCCATGCCGATCTCATGGGCCTGCTCCGGCGTGACCTCCCCAGGCTGAAAGGCTTGGATCAGGTGGCGACCCAGGTTCGTTCCCTTGTCGATGGCGTGGCGGCGGGTCCAGGAAAATTCGATATCCGCAGTTTCGGCGGCGCAGCCATAGGAGGATACAAGCAGCTTTCCGTCCGTCTTTTCCGGGTTACAGATATAGTCAATGGCTGCTTTCAGCGTTGACTTGATAGGATGTATCTTTGTAACTGCCATATCTCGTCCAGCCTTTCCCGTATCTCGTCCATGTCGGCCTGATACGCAGGACCTCCGGCGTTGATCCGCTTGGCAATCTGGTTGATATTCCGACCAATGGCGGAAAGCTCTTTGGTAAATGCCTTGATATCTGCGGTGTCCGTATAGATGATATATCCGTCAATCGCCATCTTGCGGAGGTAAGCGCCATATCTGCGTGTGGGTAACTGGCTCATTTTTTCGTCTATGAGCCGTTTTTCGTCCTCCGTGACATAGAATTTTATTTGAATATTTCGCTTTCGGTTTGCCATGCGCCGCCTCCGTTCTTCATAAGGGTTTGGGACTATCCCAACAAGCAATTTTGGATTTTCGGGTAAGGGACCTGAAAATTTCAAAATTCGCAAGCGGGTACTCGCTTGCTGTGCTTGCTATCG
>ENA-OQIX01000059-OQIX01000059.1-human-gut-metagenome-genome-assembly--contig:-NODE-59-length-18697-cov-3.800162_pt1 | contig 18697 bp, 24 predicted proteins | sample MGYA00242591_ERZ504756 | MGnify/ENA primary metagenome ERZ504756 (study PRJEB26092, sample SAMD00036369) | human gut metagenome | host: Homo sapiens | study: EMG produced TPA metagenomics assembly of...
TGCGGCGAACTCCTCCAACATTGCCTTTTGATTGGATATGGAGTTGCTCTCACGCTGTTGGTCATCATCTTTGCCAAAGTCATCACGGCTCAGTCGTTCGTACAGAGCTGTGATTTTCTCGTTTTTTCTCATAACTTGCGCTCCTTTCTTCGGTTTTAGGTTGTGTGTTCTAAGAGACTTCCCAACCGCTTGATTAAGAAGTCTTTTAGAGCATACAACACCCGCCGCCAGCTTGAACTTGGCATATTGGCGGACAGCAAAGTGGTTCGGTTTTTCTTTTTCAGAGCTTCAAACATCTGATCCACTGGATTCTGAAAGGTTTCATCATCCTCGCGCACTTCCATCGCATTCAGGAATTCAATCAGCGTTGCAAAGTTCTGCTCTTCCAGCGGTGCCTCATAGTGGATATAACCAATCAAAGCACAATACAGCAAGGTCTCTGCCTTCGTCCAGAATTCGTCACCGGCCTTGCCGTCCCCTTTGGTGTTGGCAATGAGCGTTGTGGTCAGCTTCAAAATATCCTTTTCGCTGTGAATATACGCGAAGGGATTATAATGCATCGACTTTCTGAAATTGATGGTGTTAAAGATCCGGATGCTGTATCCATTCTTCAAAAGGGCTTGGCCGCAGTCGATTACGATATCGCCTTTCGGGTCAGTGACCACATAGGAACTGTGACATTGTAAAAGGTTGGGTTTGAGCCAAAATCGGGTCTTACCGCTGCCGGAACCACCGACCACAAGCACATTTTTGTTTCTGGCATTTGCCGGATTCTTCGGGCGATTGCCCATCATCAGCCGCTCCGTCCGGGTCAAAATCACATTGTTTGCAAATACCGGATCTTCAAACGGTTCGATGTCTTTCTGCGTACCCCAACGAGCAGAACCGTACTCCATGCCATGGCGATATTTCTTGGCATTTTTGCCTTTCAGATACACAGCAAGCCGCAGACCCGCTCCGCAGCACACTCCAATCAGCAAATCCATCGGATGCAGACTTGGCATCGGATTGGAAAAGGCTGCACCCAAGGCAGAAAGAAAGCCGAGGAGCTTCTCAGACATGTCTGCACCCTCGGCAATTCTCCACGCTTCTCCCAGATTGGTACATATAAGACCGGCAATCAGATACGGCAGGTTCAGGATCAGAAGCTTTTTGGTCTTATTACTCATAGATCACGCTCCTGACTTTTGTGGCGAACCTTATCCGGCAGAATTGCAGCAACCAGCTCTTTGAGCTTGTTAAGCTGCTCCAAAACACTCGGTTTTTCCTTTGCTTTCAGCTTGCGGTTGGTGAATTCCTCAAAAGCGGAAGTCAATGCATCCGCATCCTTCGCCTTAAAGAATACTGTGTACTTGGGTGGCATCACATTTTGGTCTTTCGTAATAGCATAATCCACACCGTATTTCCGCGCCACCTGTTCAAAGCCTTTCAAATCCGTTTTCTCAATGGGGATACTGCTGACTCCCTGATTCTGACCGATCAGTTCCTTGATGCTCTGCTTTCCAATCGGCAACTGTGCTGTTTTCTGAGCCACCTTTGCCTGATGGTGCCGCTTCCATGCATTATAGCCATTCACGATGGTGCGAAAGGTCAGTTTCGTGGTACTGATTGCCAGATTGACAGTACGATTTTCAACTTCTTCCTGCATGAATCTCCGCCTCCTTCCTTACAAACCGTCCCGGTCCGGTGCCGGTTTACCCTTTTCCTGGGGCTTTGCAGCCTTTTTCCTCCATCTTCTTCACCATGTCATCCGGAACCGGAATCGCCATGATGCTGCGCCCCATACGGACGAACATCTGGGGCTGATGGAACTGCTCCTCAAATTTTTGCATCTGCTCCGAGGTCAGAGAACCAAAGTCATCCTCTGTCAGCCCAACCACCAGAAAATCACCGGCATAAATGTCTTGCATATCCCCATCTTCGGTGTAAATCGCACGGTTCAGCGGCAAGCCATTGATTTTACCGGATTCATTCAGAATAATGGCTACTTCATCCTCAAATGGATAGGTCACTTCAATATCGCCGCCGACCATTGCCTGCAAATCTTCCAGCTCCGTGCCAACACTGATTTTCTTCGGGTAGGCATTGGGCTGTACCAGCAGCACATCCATTGTTCTGCTCTCCGCCAGTTCATGTTCTCCCACGGTCTTGAAGTCCACTCCGGTGAAATCGCCGGAATCCAGAACATAGTCCTGATTGTTCCACGCCTGCGTCACCATGCGTTCCGCGTCTTCCTGTGAGGCAGCTTCCACAGAAACCTTTCTCTGGAGAGTTTCCGTAATCTCCACATCGAATTTCTTCATAGGCTCCTCCTTAGACCAGGCGCAGTGCCGGAACCAACTCGCCGCCAATGGAAACCACCGTCAGGTTTTCGTTCACATAGTCGATGGTGCGTTCCAGCGTAAACAGATTGATGCTGCATTCGTTGCCGTTCTGGTCGATTTCCGAAACTTCCGCAGCTCCCAGCAGATAGCGGGTTCTGTCTGTCTCGATCACATCGCTCTTATCATAATGGAGAAGCAGCTCCCCATCTGCTACCAGATCAGCCTCCATCTCATCGTAAACATCCTCAAAGATGTCTCGACTGCCATCCTCGGTCAGGAGCTCGCCGCCAGCCCCCGGCAGGATCACCATCACAATGCGCTCCTTCGGGTGATCTTCACGGATTGCCTCCAGCATCAGCCAGTTATGAAGCATCGCAATGGACTTCTCAAACATGGAATCATCCATCGGATTGGGCTGCGATGCACCGTGCGGGCAGTTCTTGCAATCCATGCTGCACACTGCGTTGTTCTGATTCTTCTTAAAGTTCATCATCATAAAAATCTCCTTCTCATCGTTCCATATCTCGTTGTTTACTTCGCTGCCATTTTTCCAGCAGCCGGATAATCGTGTCCTGCATCTGCTTCGGCGTATAGGATTTCGGGAAATACTTCCGAAGAACCTCGTTTTTAATCGTCACATGGTCAAGCTCATCCTTTTTGATTTCATTCATCACTTCACACATGGCATCCAACGTGCAGCCGCCCTCCTGTGAGAGCTTCTTCAGCCGCTGTGCCTGCGACAGGGATGGAGATGCCTGTGCATAGTCCATTGCCTCCAGAAATTCCTTCTGTTCAGACGGTTTCAGGTAAGACAACTCCACCGCCGGATTAAAGGCGATTTTCTCTCATCCACCATATCCAAAATTTCAGGAATCAGGTTGGTAAGGCGGATATAGCGTTTAACCGTATCCTTACTCATTCCAACAGCTTCACCAATAATCTCCGTAGACAACTTCGGTGCAAATTGCTCCGAAGTCAAATCTTTTCTCTGACCCTGATGTTTCATCGCCTCCAACTTCATCTTGTAGGAAAACGCTCTCTCGCTGGGAAGAATATTCTCCCGCTGCAAGTTGCTGTCCACCATAAAGATGATTGCTGCATCATCGTCCATTTCCTTGACGATGACCGGCACGGTCTCCAAACCTGCCAGCTGCGCCGCATGAAGTCTGCGGTGTCCTGAAAGAATTTCAAATCCGCCTTCCGGGTCAGGTCGGACAATCAGTGGTGATACCACACCGATCTGCTTGATGCTCTCCACAGTCTGTTCCATCAGCTCATCGTCCAGCACCTTAAAGGGATGTCCTTCAAAGGGATGCAGGTCAGAAAGCGGCATCTCCGTCCGCTGCTCCTTAGCCGCAGCGTCGGCAGCTGAGCCACTGCGGTTTTCTGTTGTAATACTGGTTTTTGCTTTTGCCATTCAGCTTCTTAACCTCCTTCCAGCGGTGATAGATGTCATTCTTACCTGCGAAAAACGCCTTTTTTGCCTTGCACTTCATAGATCAAGTACCTCCTTAACGACCTGCTGTTTTTCTTTTCCAATGCTCTTTCTGCGGTCCTCTCCACTGATTCGCACCGGCGTACACATTTCCAGAATCCTGCTGTAAATCCGGGCGTATGCCACATCCTGCGGATTGCGAATTTCTGCAATTTTCAGATTGGTTGTGATAATGACCGGAAGCCCGGACTTATACCGCTCATCAATGACAGCGTAGACCTGCTCCAGCGCATATTCGGTGCTGCGCTCAATTCCCAGATCATCCAGAATCAGCAAAGAATAGTTGGAAAACGAAGCGATATACCGGTATCGTTCTTCCGAATACATGGCACCCATCTGGTTCAGGATTTTGGAGAAGTTCGTCATCAAAACCGGAATGCCCTGATCCAGCAGCGCATTTGCTATACATGCCGCCACAAAGGACTTTCCGGTTCCGACATCTCCCCATAACAAAAGGCCAAGGTTTTCAGCCTTAACCTTTTTCCACTGCTCCACATAACGTTTTGCCATCTGGATGTCCTTGTTGTCTTCTGCAACGCCAAAATTCCATTCCAGAAGATGCTTTTCCTGAATCCCAGTTGCTTTCAGCTGCCTGATTTTACGCTGCCGCTCCACCAGTTCATCCTGGCGTTTCTTTTCCGCCATCGCTTCCTGCTGGCATCTGCAAAGGCAGGGAACAATCTTGTCTCTGCCCCAGAGCTTTACCCTGCACTGCACCGGAGTATGACAGTTCCGGCAATACAGCAGTCCGTCCACGCCCTGGTATTCCTGCTCTCCGGGTTCTTTCGGCGTAAAGAGCGAATCCAACGCCGCATTCAATACTTCAGGCACCATGTCGCTCATAGGCTGTCTCCTTCCTCAAATGTGTAGTCTGCCGGGTTATACTTCGGCTTTTCTCTCTTTGCCCAGCTCCGGATTGTGGCAAGGTGATTTTTGTAGCTCCTGCCGGTGGAAGCCATATACTCAGAGAGCCGTTCCACCCGCATCTGATAATCTCCTGGGAACTCCTGCCGGAGCTTGCCGTATTCCGTGTCAGAGAGAAGGACATTTTCGTATGAGCCATACCGGTGCTGGATTTCCTTCTTCTCTCTTTTATTGATTGTTTCAGTACTTGTTCTATTAGTACTTAATTGCGCGGGATTTTCCGTAACCGGTGTGTCCGTATCCGGATTTACCGTATACGGCTTTTCCGTACACGGTGATTCCGAACACGGCTTTTTCCTTGGCATCTCATAGATCACATACTCCGCTCTGCCCATCCGACCGTTACTCTCACGCTGCTGGTTCCTTTCCAGATATCCAAGACGTTCCAGTTCTTTCAGAGCTGTAAGCACCCCATCTACGCCATCCGGTGTAATCGAAGATAATCCCCGTACCGAATAGTTCCATGTGTCCGGTAAACTAAGCAGCATAGAGAGAAGTCCTTTTCCTTTCAGGCTGAGACCCTGATCCCGCAGGTGGTAATTGCACATCGTTGTGTAATTGCTGTTTTTCTCAACCCTGAATACCGGCATGGTGCTCACCATCCTTTTTCGCAGGCTCCGTTTTTTTCTTCGGACATTTGCGCGGACGATCTTCGCTGTCCTCCCGTCGATGGTATTTGCCGGTATCCTGCATCATGCGTTCAAACGCCTGAAGGCGTCCCTCTGTAAAAAGCGTCATTCGATCACACCCCATTTCTTAAACAACTTGAAGAGATGATTCTTTCCCTTGCAGGTCACTCTCGTCTGCTGCACCAGTTTTCCGCTTCTGCCGTAGCAATCCCGGACAATAAAATAGCCCCTTGCAGATTTGTCTGCAAAAGGCATCAGCCAGCCGCTTGGACTGCGGTACAGATAGCGGTGATCCAGTAAGAGAGCTACTGCCGTCTTCTCTGGGATTCCGATTTCCTTACAGAAATTCCGGATGCAGGTGCAGTCCTCCGAATTCACAAAGGTATCAAAGTAGTCTGCCTTGGGCTGTGCCGCATCCAGCTGTTTGCGGATACCCTCAAGCTGCTCCCTCTCGGCTACAAGCTCCTGCGCCAGGGTGTAGATGACCTCCGGGTGCTGAATCACCTGATCCAAAATGGAATCGCTCATATACGCACCATGCTTTCGGATGGACGGGAGAACTTCATCAAACACCCAGTGTTCAAATCGTTCTGCCGACGGCAGCTTGCTGTGAACGATCAGCCGGTAAACATCGCCTTCTGTGATAAAGGAGATTTCAACGACCTGCTCTCCAGCATCCCCATACTGATTCACCTTCTGAACGACCCCCTCGCGTTTCGTTAGGGGGCCTCTGCAATGGCGTTTCACTGCTGCGTAGGGATTCACATACCCCAACGCTTTCGCAACGTCGCTTGCACAGAAGAAGGTCTTGCCCGCCTCCTGTAACAACCGGATCGAACCAAACTCCTGGTTCTCAAACACCTCCATCATCTGCCTCGACTGTCCGCCATGACTGCCCACATCTGTGTCATGGGTCTTCTGATTGAAATCCGTCATACCTGTTACCTCCTACTCAAATTTGTCTCGCCGGATTTCTGGCGAAAAAAATAGAGCCTCAACCCATTCTCGTTTTCAAAGAATGAGCCAAGGCTCTATGTAAATCAGTCAAGTATGTGTTCGTCCGTTGACGGCAAAATTGGACTTCATTTGCTCCTATTGTCCACCAGTAATTTAACCCATAAGAGGTCAAAATGGGCTTGTCCACCAGTAATTTGACCACTATAAACCCATAAATTTCCGTTCAAATTCCATCAAAATCGAACAGTCCAAACAGAATTTTGGGTATAGAAAAAGCCCGGAAAATGGCGTATTTCCGGGCTTTTTTAGTCATTATTAAGCTGTAGATTATCGCTTGCTGAACTGAGGTGCACGACGTGCAGCCTTCAGGCCGTACTTCTTACGCTCCTTCATACGAGGATCGCGGGTCAGGAAGCCAGCCTTCTTCAGAACAGAACGATTCTCATCGCTCTGCTGCAGCAGGGCGCGGGACAGGCCGTGGCGGATAGCGCCAGCCTGGCCGGAAACACCGCCGCCGGAAACGCGGACGACGACATCGTACTTGCCCTCCAGGCCCAGCAGGACCAGCGGAGAACGGACGATCAGCTTCAGGGTCTCCAGACCGAAGTAGTTGTCGATATCACGATCGTTGATGGTGATCTTGCCGGTGCCGGTGTAAACGCGAACGCGGGCAACGGAATCCTTACGACGACCAGTGCCGTAGAAATAAGGTTTGGTTTCGTACATGTTCGATTGCCTCCTTCTTAGAACTCGATCTTCTCGGGCTTCTGAGCTGCGTGAGCGTGCTCGGCACCCTGGTAGCAGTGCAGACGGGTCAGAGCCTTAGCACCGATGGTGTTGGAAGGGATCATGCCCTTGATAGCGTAGGTCATAGCCAGGTCGCTGTTCTCAGCCATCAGCTTGCTGTACTGGACCTTCTTCAGGCCGCCAATGTACTTGCTGTGGGTGATGTGGAACTTCTGCTCAGCCTTCTTGCCGGTCAGAACTGCCTTGTCGCAGTTGACGACAACGACGTAATCGCCGCAATCGACATTGGGGGTGTAGTTGACCTTCTGCTTGCCGCGCAGCAGAACAGCGGCCTCAGCAGCGACGTGACCCAGGCTCTTGCCGGTTGCGTCGAGCAGATACCACTTGCGCTCGACTTCAGCGGGCTTTACGAGAGTAGTGCTCATATCTATTTCCTCCTGATAAGTGTTTGGTACGATTCAGGCGCCTTTGGGGCGCGAGTGTCAGTATACAACACAAAAAAGCGCCTGTCAACATCTTTTTGTCGATTTTTTCTAGTGGAAATTTTTATTACCTCTCAAATCTCTTGAATCCTCTCGAAATCTCTTGTTTTCTAAAATCGTATTTTCAAAAAGTTTTTCAGCCTCCGGGGGGCAAATTTGTCCCGGCGGCGCTACAATTTTGCCGCCGAGTGTGTTATACTATATAAGATATTGTAAAAAGGAGATTTTTCCCATGCCGAAAGACATTCACACGCAGGATTCCTCCCAGCAGCGGGCCTCCAGGCTGCTGCTCGCCATGGGCGTGATCGTGCTTTTGGGTGCGCTGGCCTACTTTGGGCTGACGCTGGCCGTCAACCGCCGCACTCCTGCCAACCCCGACACCCACTTTGATGCGGAGAATGGCATCTCGGTGGATTACGAAAGTGCCGTCTGGCCCGTCTGTCAGATGACCGAGGATGCTGCGCTGGGCCATGCGCTGCAGCTGGCTTCCGGTGAGGACAGCGCCAACGCCAACTATCAGGTAGTGCTGTTCCAGCGGGGGGACAAAGCCACTTACGAAGATTTCATCGGCCAGTCGGAAGCCGACCTGAAAGCAGCCTACGGTGTCATCAGCCCCCGCAAGGTCAAGCTGCAGGTGGAGGGTGCCACTGTCACTGCCGTGCGCTGTGATATCCAGGCCTACTACGCCGTGCTGGCCACCATTGAATACGACAGCGGCGATGTGGTCTATGTCTCCGGCCTGACCAAGCTGGCCTCCATCAGCGATATCGTCAATCTGGTGGAAAGCGTGAGCCTGACATGAGTGATCCACACGCCATGCAGCGGCTCTGCGGCCTGATGCGTAAGGCCGTGCAGGATTACGAGATGATCTCCCCCGGTGATAAGATCATGGTGGGCGTTTCGGGCGGCAAGGACAGCGTGGCCCTGACCATCGGGTTGGCTCAGCTGCGCCGGTACCTCGGCTTTGATTATGAGGTCGTGGCCGTCACCCTTGACCCGCAGTTTGACCACCAGGCTGTGGATTACAGCCCGCTGGCGGCGCTGTTCGCCCGGTATGAGGTCCCCTACGAGGTGCGCCGCACCGAGATCGGCCCCATCGTGTTTGAATACCGAAAGGAAAAGAACCCCTGTTCCCTCTGCGCCAGGCTGCGCCGGGGCGCGCTGCACACGGCGGCGCAGGAGCTGGGCTGCAATAAAGTGGCACTGGGCACCACCTCGATGATGCTGTCGAGACCTTTTACATGAATCTCTGGCGGGAGGGCCGCATTGGCTGCTCTCCCCGGTCACCCAGCTGGACCGCGGGGCCTGACCCTGATCCGCCCCATGCTGCTGGCCACCGAACACGAGGTGCGCTGTGCGGTAAAGGAGGAGGACTTCCCCATCGTCAAGAGCCGCTGTCCCGCCGACGGTGTGACCGTGCGGGAGCAGACCAAGGATTTTGTCCGGGAGCGCTGCCGCACCGACCACGCTTTCCGGCAAAAAACGCTCCATGCTCTGCAGGAGAGCGGCATCGACGGCTGGCGGCCGGTCCATACAGGACGCACATCCAATCCATCCCCAAAGGAGGGAATGCATCATGCAGATGCAGAACTTTGAAAAACACGTCTGGGCTGAGATCGATCTCGATGCCCTGCGGGCCAACTTCCGCACCGTAAAGCAGCGGGCAGGCAGCCTGCCCCTGTGTGCCGTGGTCAAGGCCGACAGCTACGGCCACGGTGCCGTCCAGTGCGCCCGGGTCTTTGCGCAGGAGGGCGCCTCCTGGCTGGCTGTCAGCTGCCTGGCCGAGGCCCTGCAGCTGCGCAGGAGCGGCCAAACCCTACCCATCCTCATTCTGGGCCATGTGCAGCCCACATACGCTGCCGCCCTCATCCGGGACGATATCACCGCGGCCTGCTACTCCCTGCCTCAGGCCAAAGCCCTGAGCGAGGCCGCACAGGCCGCCGGGGGCCGGGTCAAAGTGCATCTGGCTGTGGATACCGGCATGGGCCGCATCGGCTTTGCTCTGCGCACCAATTTTGATGCTGCCATTGCCGAGGCCATCGCCGCCTGCACCCTGCCCGGCCTGGAAATGACCGGCCTGTTCCAGCACTTCTCGGTGGCCGATGACACCGCCGAGGAAAACATTGCCTACACCGCCGAGCAGCACCGGCTCTTTGTGCAGGCCTGCAGCGCCCTGACGGCAGCCGGGCACGAGCCCGGCATCGTCCACTGCGACAACTCGGCCGGTGTGATGCTCCACCCGGACTGGCCCGAGGGCCTGCCCCGGGCACACTGCATGGCCCGCCCCGGCATCATCCTGTACGGCTTTGACCCCAGCGATGAAGTCCGCTTCGGGCTGTTCCGCCCGGTGATGAAGCTCAAGACCGTGGTCAGCATGGTCAAGGTGCTGCAGCCGGGCCAGTCCACCAGCTATGGCCGCCGGTTCACAGCAGAGCGGCCCACGCCGGTGGCCACCCTCTGCACCGGCTACGCCGATGGCTACCCTCGCCAGCTCAGCTGCGGCAAGGGCATCGTGGAGATTCACGGCACGCCCTGCCCGGTGCTGGGCCGGGTCTGCATGGATCAGATGATGGTGGATGTCTCTGCTGTGCCGGGTACGGTGCAGGAGGGGGACGAAGCCATCCTGTGGGGCGGCACTGTCAGCGACAGTGCGGAGGACATTGCCCGCAAGACCGATACCATCACCTACGAGGTGCTCTGCGGAGTTTCCCGCCGGGTGCCCCGTGTTTATCTGGAACACGGCACGACCGCTGCCGTGGAGGACTGGATCCTGAACGACTAACACACTCTCCCGGAGGAATTACATGGCAAGAGACAACATCCGAAATTTCTGCATCATTGCACACATCGACCACGGCAAGTCCACCCTGTCGGATCGCATTCTGGAGCTGACCAAGAGCGTGGACGAGCGCACCATGGAAGACCAGATTTTGGACAACATGGACATTGAGCGCGAGCGCGGCATCACCATCAAGGCCCGCGCTGTCACCATGAACTATACCGCCAAGGACGGCAAGACCTACGAGTTCAACCTCATCGATACCCCGGGCCACGTGGACTTTGCCTACGAGGTCAGCCGCAGTCTGGCCGCCTGCGAGGGTGCCATCCTTGTGGTGGATGCCACCCAGGGTGTGGAAGCTCAGACGCTGGCCAACACCTACATGGCGCTGGAGCATGATCTGGAACTGGTGCCCATCCTGAACAAGATCGACCTGCCCAGTGCCCACCCGGACGAGGTGGCACAGGAGGTGGAGGACGTGATCGGCCTGCCCTGTCTGGATGCGCCCCGCGTCTCTGCCAAGACCGGCCTGAACGTCGATCAGGTGCTGGAGCGGGTGGTCAGCGATATTCCCGCCCCCACCGGCGACCCGGACGCTCCCCTCAAGGCCCTGATCTTTGACAGCATCTACGACAGCTACAAGGGCGTTATCGTCTACATCCGCGTGTTCGAGGGCACCGTCAAGCCCGGCGACACCATCAAGATGATGGCCACCGGGGCAGAGTTCACGCTGGTAGAGGTGGGCCACATGGGTGCCACCAGCCTGACCCCCTGCAGCCAGCTGCAGGCCGGCGAGGTCGGCTACCTGACCGCCAGCATCAAGACCGTGCAGGACACCCGCGTGGGCGATACCGTCACACTGGCAGACCGCCCCACCTCCGAGGCCCTGCCCGGCTACCGTCAGGTCAAGCCCATGGTGTTCTGCGGCATCCTACCCGCCGATGGTGCCAAGTACCCCGACCTGAAGGACGCGCTGGAAAAACTGCAGTTGAACGACGCTTCCCTGACCTTTGAACTTGAGACCAGTGCCGCTCTGGGCTTTGGCTTCCGCTGCGGCTTCCTGGGCCTGCTCCACATGGAGATCATCACCGAGCGTCTCGAGCGGGAGTTTGACCTGGATATCATCACCACGACCCCCAGCGTCCGCTACCGCCTGACCATGACGGACGGCACTGTGGAGATGATCGACAACCCGTCCAGCTACCCGGACCCCTCCAACATCGTCAAGCAGGAGGAGCCCTTTGTGGATGTCCACCTCTACACCCCCAACGATTACGTGGGTGCCCTGATGGATCTGTGCCAGCAGAAGCGCGGCGTGCTCATCGACATGAAGTATCTGGACGATGTCCGCGTGGATCTGCACTACGCCCTGCCTCTGGGCGAGATCGTCTACGACTTCTTCGATGCCATCAAGAGCCGCAGCCGCGGTTACGCCAGCTACGACTACGAGTTCAAGGAGTACCGCGAGAGCGATCTGGTCAAGCTGGACTTCCTGCTGAACGGCGACCCCGTGGACGCGCTCTCCATGATCGTGTTCCGGGACAACGCCTACGCCAAGGGCCGCCGCATCTGCGAAAAGCTGCGTGATAACATTCCCCGCACCCTGTTTGAGATCCCGGTGCAGGCCGCCATCGGCGGCAAGATCATCGCCCGCGAGACCGTCAAGGCCATGCGCAAGGACGTGCTGGCCAAGTGCTACGGCGGCGATATCTCCCGCAAGAAGAAGCTGCTGGAAAAGCAGAAGGAGGGCAAAAAGAAGATGCGCCAGCTCGGCAGCGTCTCCTTGCCCAGTGAAGCCTTTACCGCCGTGCTGAAGCTCGACAGCACGGATGACTAAGGGGTTTGCTACTTGCATTTTCAACAGGATTATGATAATTTAGAATCAGAAACAGCCGCACACCTTATAAAGAGAGGTATCCTGCCATGAAGGACCAGTATCAGCATTATCTCGAGCTCCTGAAGGGACTGCGGCTGATGGACGATGATTTCTTTTCAGAAGCATTGGATGAAAAAATCGAGCCTGTGGAATATATCCTGCGCACGATTCTTGAGCGCAACGACATCAAGGTTCAGTGCACCGAGGCTCAGGTGGAATACAAAAGCGCAACCAAGCGCTCCATCAAATTGGACATCCGGGCTGTAGATACCGAGGGCCGCGTACTGGACATCGAGGTCCAGCGGGCAGACAAGGGTGCCAGCGTCCGCCGGGCGCGCTTCCACAGCAGTGTCATCGACCGGACGTTACTGGAAAAAGGTGAAGATTTTGACGCATTGGTGGACACCTATGTCATCTTCATCACTGAGCATGACAAATATGGTGCAGGCCTGCCGTTATATCATGTAGAGAGAACCGTCACAGAGCTGCAACACACCGCGTTCGGTGATGGAGCTCATATCATTTATGTGAATGGCGCATTCCGTGATTTGGAGCATCCCGTTGGACGTTTGATGCATGACATGAACTGTACCGACCCGAACAAAATGTTGAACCCGCTTCTTGCCAAAGAGGTACGCTATCTGAAAGAAACCGAAGGAGGGAGATCACAGATGTGCAGAGCATTTGAAGAGGTTGCGCGAGAATCCGCAAGAGATGCCGAGTATCAAAAGGCTGTACGGACAGCAAAGAAGATGCTGGCTTTGGGGCAGCTGAATCTGGAAACGATTGCTGAGTGTACAGAGCTTTCTCTCGACGAAGTAAAAGCACTTGCAGATAAGAAACCTGCCTGACAGCGATACAAACAAACGTCCCCCTGCACCGTTCAAACCACGAACGGCGCAGGGGGACGTTTCATATCCCGATATTTTCAGTTCAGGCCCTTGAACCAGTTCAGGCTGTCCTTGATGCCGTGCATGGAGTCCTGAATGATCCGGCCATAGATGTAGATGCTGTATGCCGCCGCAATGACCTGCACAAAGGCCTTGCCGCACTCGATGCCAAAGGCCAGATAGGGCTTTGCCTTCTGCCAGTAGGGGCGGATCTGATCCTTCAGCGCTCCCACCCAGGCAGGAGCGCCGCCGGAGACCTGCTCCAGCTCCTCAGCGGGAATGACGGTGCACTGCGCCGGAAATTTTAAGTTCTGCTGCATGTCCGCTCCTCTCAAAGTGCCAGGCTTGCCAGCAGCACCAGAACGACGCTTCCGGCCGCCAGCCCCATCGTTGTAAGAAGGGTGTCCGGGTCTACCTCTTTCTCCTCCACCACTTCCGCACTGCCGCCATTGGCCGACCAGTGGGCATAGACGGTGGTATCCGCACCAAACGCCGTATCGTTGGCTTTGACCTGCACATCAATGGGAAAACCGGTAACATCATCTGTGCCAGAGGTGTACCAGCCATCGAAGGTATAGCCCTCCATGGTGGCGGTGGGCAGGCTCGTCAGCTGGCCGTCGGCATTGGTGCGCTCCGCAGCAGAGGTACAGATACCGCCGTTGGCATCAAAATAGACGATGACTTTTGCCGCGAAAGCCGCCGGGGCCATGGTGCAGAGCACCAAAGCACACAGCAGCCCCGCCAGCATCCGTTTGAACTTCTTCATCCTGCGCTCTCTTTCCGGCTCAGCGTCAGACGCTGTAGCCCTGTGCCTTGATGACATCCACCACCTGAGAAACGTACTTCTGGCAGGTGTCGTGGTCAGGGGCCTCTACCATCACGCGCACCAGAGGCTCCGTACCAGACTCGCGCACCAGAATGCGGCCGGTATCGCCCAGTGCCTCGGCCACCGCCTTGACAGCGACCTGCACAGCGGCATCATCCTGCGCGGCCTTCTTATCGGTCACACGGACATTTTCCAGCACCTGCGGGTAGATCTTCAGCGGGGCGGCCAGCGCGCTCAGAGGCTTCTTCTTGGCCAGCATGACCTCCATCATCTTCAGGCTGGTCAGGATGCCGTCACCGGTGCTGGCGTACTTGGAGAAGATGATGTGGCCGCTCTGCTCACCGCCGATGCGGCAGCCATTCTTGGCCATATACTCGTAGACATACTTGTCGCCCACGGCAGTCTTGGCGTAGCCGATGCCCTGCTCGTCAAAGGCCTTGTACAGGCCAAAGCAACTTCGCAGCACATTTCTGTCAAGCCATCTATTAGTTCATCGCTTTTCATCCGTCCCAAGCTCTGATTGGTATTTCTTAGCATCTTTTAAGAAACTTGCCGCAATCATCACGATAACTGCGCCAATGGGAAACGCTGCTACGATACTGACCGATTGCAGGTTGTTCATGGAACTTTCGGCAAACAGCAATGCAATGGGCAACAGAATCAGCAGGATGCACCACATCAACTGGATGCCCTTATTGGGCTGTTCATCATCCTTGAGGGTGTGGTAGCTGTAGCAGGATGCCGTCAGTGCGATAGAGTCGAAGGATGTTGCATAGAAGGCGATCATCGTAATCAGAACAGCCACCATAACGACCGGTGCACCCGGCATAGTTTTGATCATATCCACGATCATGCCGTACATATCGCCGTTTTCCAGATACTTCGCGATAAAATCCGCCTTGTCAGTCATTTGCAGTCCCATGGAGTAGTTACCCAGCACAATGAAGCTGGTCAGTGTAGAGCCCACGCCAAACACATAGCCGCCCAGAATTGTCTGGCGTACCGTTCCTTCCGCGGGAAATGCTGCCAATGAAGAACGGTGCTGCCACACACCATACCATCCAGTATGCCCAGTAATAAATGGTCCAGTTTTGGGGGAAGTTGGAGGTACGCAGCGGGTCGGTAAAGGTGGAAAGGTCGATGAAATTCTGCATCATCCGTCCCAGCGAGGAAAAACCTGTTTCGATAATATACCGGGTCTCGCCGCCAAACAGGAGGACAAAGGCAAGCAACCCAAAGAAAAGATGGATGCAGACATTGGCCAATTTGCTGATACCCTTGAAGCCATGCAGCAAAGAGTAAGTATACACGGTGCAAGTGATCAACAGGATGATAATATTGATGACCGTGCGACTCACAGCAACATGGAATAGCTCTCCGATGATGGTTGCCATCAGCGGTGTTGCTACGCTGAAAGTAGTGGCTGTACCCGCCAGCAAAGCGAACACCGCCAGCAGGTCAATGATGCGACCTGCCCAGCCATCGGTGTGCTTGCCCAGAATCGGGCGGCAGGGCTTCCGAGTATTTCTGGCGGGTTCTTTTTCTTACGTGCAGCATAAAGCCGAATGCTACGCAGCACAGATAGAAGCCCCACGGGATAAAGCTCCAATGGAACAAGGGATATACCCCTGCCCAGTCCTGAATGCTGCCCATCTCTGCCAGATGGGGGTCGGTTGCATACAGCACCCATTCCGAAAAAGAGTAAAACAGGATATCCGCAGCAAGACCGCAAGTAAACATCATGGAGCCCCATGCAAAGAAGGAATACTGAGGCTTTTCGTTGGGTTCACCCAGAACAATATCCCCATACTTCGAACACGCAATGTACAGTGACAGGATGAAAATACCCAGTCCAATCACCAGATAATAGGTGCCAAAGGTATCTCCGAAAAAGAACCGAATCTGGCTCAGGACGGCGTTAGACTGTTCAGGCACCAAGAAGAACAGGATGCACAGAGCCACCACAATTGCCAAGGGTACCAATGTTATCATCCAATCAATTTTCCCACGCACTCTCTTTGGATTCATTTATCCTTCCTCCGCATATTTTTTATAGCTGGAATCCAGAGCAACCAGTTCACTGAAGTTGTCCACCTCGATGATATCGTCCTTATTCATCGGACGGATTCCCAGTTGATATTCTTCTGGATAGCAGAATAATGCTACATCATCCCAATAAATCTGGCGATTCTGTTTCTGCTCAAACTCGATTTCCAGATGGCGCTTCAGCTTTTTTCCATCCTCGGCTGTCCAGCGAGAAATACTATACAACTGCCAGCCACCTTTGCCGCCTGTACGACTGCAGGAGGTGACGATGCCATCTTCTACGGTTTGCAGCCACTCATCCGTTTCCTCATCCGTCCATACGCTGTTATAACCGGAGCGTTCAAACTCCGGAGCCAGAATATCTGGGTTATAGATAATTTGATCTCCGTCCAGAATGATTGCATTCTCGATGTGATCTCTTGCTACATACAGGGATGCGATATTATTGCAGGTATCATAGTAGGGGTTTTCAATCAGTCGAACACCGGGATACTCTGTCACCAGCGGGGCGAACTGTTCTTTCAGGTAGCCCACCACGATGTATATCTCCGAAATGCCGTTGTTGTGCAGCCCCTCAATTACCGTATCGATCATCCGCTTGCCGTTTACTTTGACCAGCGGCTTCGGCGTTGTCAGCGTGACCGGGTGCATCCGGTTTCCCAGCCCTGCCGCCATAATAATGGCTCTTTCTACTTTAGGCATTTTTCTGTGCCCCACTTTCCCCTGATTTCTTCAGTTCATCCTGAACGATTCTGTAGTAGTCTTTTGCGTAGCGATACTGCCGCAGGGAATACTCGCCAAATTCCACGCCCAGATTCCGCTTATACTCACACCAGTTGCTCCACAACAGTCCACAGGCAGCGATGTAGCAGTAAATCTTAATCCGTGTCGCATCATCGCAACCGTCTGTAAAATATGCCGCAATCAAGCGATCCACCTGCCGCTTATTGTAAAGCGAATAAATGCAGAACATTGCTATATCCACATGAGGGTCCTGCATACCTGCATACTCCCAGTCAATCAGACGAATCTCCTCTTTTCCATTTTTCTGGACAAACAGAAAGTTATCCGGTACTGCGTCAATATGCGTCAAAATCTTTTCGCCTGCGTGTGCATCAATATAAGGCTTCAAAGACCAGACATTCGCCTTAGTTTTCTCATAGTCCTTGTAAACAGAAGGAGTGCCATCCCACAGCGTTTCGTAGAACTCCATCTGCCCGAAAATATCAAACTCATGCGCAACTTTCAGCTTCATCGCATGGAAATCACGCAGACGGCTCATGCACTTCTTGACATCTTCATAATCGGTGGGGTCGCATACCCGGGCGCCCTCCAGAAACTCTGTAATCTTATAGCCATTCTCCGGATTAATATAGGCGATATCATCACAGATGTTTTTATCAGCGATGGCATGATACACTGCTGCTTCCTGACGGCGATTGATGAGTTGATCCGTACCCTCTCCCGGAATACGCATAATGTACTTTTTGTCCTTACAGGTAAACAGAAACGAACGGTTGGTCATTCCCTTTTTCAGGACTGTAATATCCGTGACATCCTCCGGTTTTGCGCACAATGCCTTGCAGATTAAACGAATCGCATCCGTTTTCAGTTGGTTGGAATCGCTGTCGATCTCACGAAGCTGCTCATAGGTGTTGATCTCCACAACATCTGCCGAATGCACAACTCGAGCTGTGACGATCATGCGATCCTTCTTATAGAGTGCTTCTTCCCAAAACGAACCATCATACTGCGGCTTCTTGCAAAGTTCCTCTATACGATTGGAAACTGTATCAGCGTCCTCTTTTATAAGGTAGCTGATTCCGACCATCGCATTGCCGCCAGCGTTTTCTGGTACAGTTACCAGTTCCATCTTGCGGTTTACACGAACATTGCTTTCATTCTCCACAAGATCGCTGACCATATACCAAGAGTACAGTTCATGGCGGTGGAACGGATTGCGGTCACACCAGATGTCGCAAGGAACAATGTATGCATTCTCCAAATGCTCTTTTACCAGTTTTAGCGAATGCAGATTATTCTTGGAGGCATAGTCCGGGTTGACCACCAGTTCCACGCCGTATTCATCCATCAGGTATTCATATTTTTCCTTCATGAAACCCACAACAACGTAAATTTCCTGAATTCCCACTTCGTGAAGCTGCTTAATGATTCGTTCAATCAAAGGCTCCCCATTGACTTCCAACAGGCCTTTGGGCATCTCTGTGTTGATGGGGACCATCCGCATACCAAAACCGGCTGCCAGAATAATTGCTCGTTTGGGAGTCTTATTCTTGTACTCCGACACAGCCTTGGCTGTGGGGCTGATTGCTTCGTTCAGATACCCTGCCTTAATAAGCTCCTTGAGGGAACGGTTTACAACCCCTAAGGAATGACCCGAAACCTCTGCTAGAATTCTTTGATTAATAAACGGTTCTAGCAAAAGTGCATTCAAGATATCGCTTTCTTGTTTGTTCATATACACCTCTCCACAGTTTTTGGTGAACAGTATGCCAGCATGAAACCGCAATCCAAGATTGCGTTTTTATGTCATCAAGTTATTCTTAATGTTCTCCAACGCTACTGCTCTGCCAAGGCTGTTGTGCACAATGTCTCCCAAACAGTATAATGTTCCGCTTTTGGATAACTCTTCTTCTGCTTTATTGATTGCGGTAACTACCCCGAAGCAGAAGCCGGAACCTTCGTCTATTTCCACTTTTGC
>ENA-OQIX01000060-OQIX01000060.1-human-gut-metagenome-genome-assembly--contig:-NODE-60-length-18650-cov-3.606111_pt1 | contig 18650 bp, 22 predicted proteins | sample MGYA00242591_ERZ504756 | MGnify/ENA primary metagenome ERZ504756 (study PRJEB26092, sample SAMD00036369) | human gut metagenome | host: Homo sapiens | study: EMG produced TPA metagenomics assembly of...
AGCGATTTCCCACGCTCCGAAAGCGCATATTCCACCTTCGGCGGGATCTGCGGATACTCGGTGCGAACGATCAGTTTGTCTGCTTCAAGCTCCTTGAGATTCGTACTGAGAGTCTTGTCGGAAATGGTTTTCAGATACCGTTTCAACTCATTGAATCGCACGGTCTTAAACTCCATCAGGCAGTAAAGAATGACCATCTTGTGCTTGCCGGAGATCAGCGACAACGTGTAGGCAAAGCCGGTATCCTCGAAATTTGCGTTCTCAATATAGTTCTGTATCATTCGCTTTCTCCCAAGATAGTACCTATCATAATTACCAGTACTTGAATTTACAATTTGCATGGATATAATTATAAGCAGGATGAACAGTCCTGTCAATAAGATCACAAGGAGGAGTTATCATGAGAACAAAGCTGAAAATTACCGAAGGAATTTTCCCCATGCCGGTTCTGATGGTTGCAACTTACAACGAGGATGGTAGCGTCAATGTCATGAACGCCGCATGGGGCACCATGCAGGAGCGGGACACCGTTGTTCTGAACCTCACCGAGACACACAAGACCGTACAGAACATCAAGGCACGGGGAGCATTCACCGTCAGCATTGCCGATGCCGCCCACATAGTGGAAGCAGACTATTTCGGCGTAGAGTCCGGCAATAAAGTTGCCGATAAATTTGCCCGCAGCGGTCTGACCGCCAGCAAAGCAGAAACCGTAGATGCCCCTGTCATCAACGAGTTCCCGATTTGTCTGGAGTGCAGGTTCATCGAGTATCAGAACAATGAATACGGATGCGGCGTCATCGGCAAAGTGGTCAATGTCACTGCCGATGAGAGCGTTATGGTGGATGGAAAAATTGATATGTCTAGGGTCAACGCCATCGCATTTGACCCCTACACCCACGGCTATTATAAAGTCACCGAGCGTGTGGGCGAAGCGTTCCGAGATGGCTTAAAGCTGAAAAAGTAAGGTATACAGAAAAGGGGCTTTCGCATAAGCGAAGGCCCCTTCTTAAAATATGTGGCTTTCACAAATTCCGATTTGTCGAGTTCAGTATACCACACCGAATCCCATTGTAAAAGAGCCTATGTACGCCGCCCGCAGGCGGCGAAAGTCAGTCCGGAGGAAATTCCAGTTCGGCAAACTCGGCATCGGTCAGCAGTTTCAGCTTCTCGATAACACCTTCCGACAACTCCCGCAGGGCGGTCTCATCGGGCATCAGGTAGCACTGCATGAGCCGCAGTTCATGGATAAGCCCCAGCCGGGTGCCGGTGTTGTAGAGCATCATCAGCATGAGTTCCTCATGGTTAAAGTTCATGTTCAGCCCTCACTTTCCGGCATCCAGTTGGGTTGCACTCCGGGGCATCGCACTTTTCCTTGAGATTCATCAGCACCGAAGGACGTTCCGGCTGCTTGTCCAGAAACCCCTGTAAATCTTTGAAGCCGATGCTGTCCACATAATGCACAGATACCTCGCCATTGCGTTTAAGTGCGATCACATCGCTGACCGACAGGCTGTGCCCCTCAAAATCCTGCGGACGGGAGAGGTTGAACATCTGAAATAGTTCTTCCAAAACCTCGTTGTTCGGCACATCCTGCCACATGGCGGGCAGATCAGCATAGTAGGTGACCTCGTAATGCTCCGGGTCTGGCGTTTTGCCCCGACGATGCAGTTCCCGCATGGAAGCAAATCTTTCATCGAGGATTTTTTCGTCATGCCGCAGCTGCATCACCATATAAACATCGCACCCTGCGTTCAGAAACTTCTGCGGGATGTCCGTCATGGGTTCATCGTCAAAATTCTGGTTCCATTTTTGCTGCATCATCCACCTCACAGTTCCGGTGCAGAACGTGCAGAGGATTTTGGCGCAGACGTATCACTTGCCAGTTCTGCCAGCTTTTCCAGTGTGGAAGGGCGATGGTCTGCACCCAGTTCCTCGGCTTCCGCAACCTTATCCATGACGGCATCGTAGTCCTGCAACAGCCGCCGCCCCTTTTCCATGTGGTGTGCTTCCAGAATCTGCTCACGGGCTTCCTGAATGGTCAGTTCCGGGGCATCCAACTGCCCGCCGTCCATCACGGAAAAATCGCTGTGGTAAATGGTGTAGTCCCATCCATCCTCACAGGACTGGATGGCAAGATAACCTTTGCCACCCAGTTCCCATGCGGCCTGCTCGTCCTGTGTCTGAATTTCGGGGTAGAAGTCTGCATGGTTCCGCTCCATGACCTCGGCAAACTGGCAGATGTGGAACACATTGCCCAGACCGCCCATGTCAAAGTGATAATCATCCAGATGTTCCACCCGTGCCGTAAAACTGCGCCCATCCGGGTAATCCACCTGAATCACTCCGCCATCGGGAATGCGGTAGAGGTCGTCATAGTGGCTGTTGATGAGACGAATATCCTTCGGCAGCGTTTCCGGCTCCCAGATGCGCCGCCTGCCGATGCCCGCCTGTGGGATGTTTTCGAGGATATTTACGCTTTCCTGTTGGATGGCCTTACGGTCATCGTCCGAAAGTTCAAACAGATACCAGTTCCGGGCGGCAGGGATGGTGTTTTGTCCATCTGGCGGCAGATTCTTTTCCGAGATCTGCCCACTTTCCAGCGGCTCGCCAGTTACCTTGTTATAAGTGGCAAAGCCGACCCCTGCACCGTTTTCCCTGAGATGCAGATAGCGTTCATCGTTGATAAGGTAGACCGCTTCTTTTATCTGCTCCATCAGCACCCACCTTCAAATTCCAGCGAAAACTTGCTGCGGCCATCGGCTTCACAGGACAGCAGCACGGTGGCATTGTAGGTCTTGCCCTTGGCACTCTTGCAGTCCTTCAAGCGGACACGACCATCCCGCAGCAGCTTGTCCGCCACATGAGCGTCCAGCCGCTTGCCCAGACGCTTGAAGAACGCATTGTCCTTCCACAGAACGAAACGGCACTCCCTGTTCTCACAGAACCAGCCCTTTTCACGTTCCACGACAGGCTTCCCACAGTTCGGACAGACACCAATAATCTTGCTTTTCATAAGTGCATTCGCTCCTTTTTTCATTTCCGTGTTTTTTACCAGTTCGGTAATCATCGTATTGATCTCAGTCATAAATTCACCCGGCTCCATTTCGCTGCGCTCAATACGCAGCAGCTTCGTTTCCCAATCGGCGGTCATTTCCGGGGATTGGATCTCTTCGGGCATCACAGTAATGAGGGCTTTGCCCTTGTCCGTGGGCAGAAGCACCTTGTTTTTCTTGGTGCCCTTGCGTTCCAGAAAACCCTTCTGCACCAGTTTTTCGATGGTGGCGGCTCTGGTTGCCGGGGTACCGATGCCCTGACGCTCCACGCCCTCCGGCATACTGTCCGCACTGGCGGTCTCCATAGCGTGCAGCAGGGTGTCCTCGGTAAAGTGCTTCGGCGGGGACGTTTGACCCTCCTTCAGCTCTGCGTTAAGGATGCCGCACTCGTTTTCTGCCGCATTGGGCAGGGCGGTGAGTTCCTGTTTTCGGTTCAGGATGTCGGCAAGCACCTTACGTTCCACCGCTTTCCAGCCTTCTTCCAGAACCTCCTTGCCCTTGGCGGTAAATTCCTCCCCGGCACATTCGGTGGTCAGCAGGGTTTCCAGATACCGGAAGGGCTTGCTGACTGCCATCAGCGTCCGGGCGATGATGAGCTTCAGAACGTTCTGCTCGCCTTTAGGCAGCGCTTCCAGATCGGCTTGCAGCATACTGCGGGTGGGCAGGATGGCGTGGTGGTCGGTGACTTTTTCCCGGTTGACGGTGCGCCGTGTCCGGGGCACAGCCTCGTCCACATCTTCTGGGGTAATGTCAAAAAAGCCTTCCAGTTCCTCGGTCAGCACCTCCAGCATTTCCTCGTCATCGTCGGTGATATAGCAGCTATCAGTCCGGGGATAAGTGGTAAGTTTCTTCTCATACAGGCTCTGCACATAGTCCAGCGTCTGCTGTGCGCTGTACCCCAGCAGGCGGTTGGCGTCCCGCTGAAGGGTGGTCAGGTCGTACAGCGGCGGCGGATTCTCGGATTTTCCTTGCGGGTGATGCGCTGGATCGTTGCCACCATCTCCCTTCGACAGGCTTCCAGCAGGTTTTCTGCAACGGATTTTTCAGGAATGCGGCGGCTGGATGCCGTGCATCCGCTGGTCAGTTCCAGATCCACCGTGTAGAACTTTTCCGGCACAAAAGCGGCTATCGCAGCCTCCCGCACCACCGTCATGGCAAGCACCGGAGTCATGACCCGACCGACCGCTAAAGGTTGACCGTACAGACATGAAAAAAGCCGGGACGCATTGATGCCGACCATCCAGTCGGCACGTTCCCGGCAAAGTGCTGCGTTGTACAGCGCATCGTATTCAGTTGACGGTTTGAGATGGGCGAACCCCTCTCGGATGGCGTTTTCCTCCATGCTGGACAGCCACAGGCGGGAAAAGGGCTTTTTGCAGCCAGCTTGCTGGTAGACAAGGCGGAAGATTAGTTCGCCCTCACGCCCCTGCATCTGTAGGATAGTTCTCGGAGGTGACTTTTCTGACATTGTTACTCGATGGCATCCAATGGGCCGATAAAGCGGTAGAAAATCTGGATTTTCTGGACGTATTCGCCATCGGCCTTTTCCGCTTTGGATACCAGAATCTTGTCAATCAGCTGATGCAGAATCCTATAGTTCAGTTCGGTGATGCCAGCGTACTTGCTGACTTCATCAATAAAATCCTGAATCTTGTCCAGCTGACCGTGTTCAGCACGGCCTTCCCGCTCGTACTGCTCAATCTTCTCGGTCAGTTCAGCCTGTTCTTTGTCGTAGCGATCTGCAAGCATTTGAAAACGTTTCTCCGGGAGAAGTCCCTTTGATACGTCCTCATAAAGTTTTGCATACAGGTCTTCGATTTCTGCGATTCGTGCTTTACACTGCTTCAAATCCCGTTTGTGCTGCGCCCGGTCAGAGGACACCCGGAGGTGCATCTGATTTGCAATCTTCTTCACAAGGGCTTCCCGATTGCTCACAGCGGCCTTTGCGTGTGCCTGAATGTCCGCAAGGACAGCTTCATGCAGAACACGGGCTTCCAAGTTGTGAGAGTCACAGGCTTTCGCACCATATTTCCGATAAGTGCTGCAACAATAAAAGGTCTGATCCAGAACACTGTTACGTTTGCGCCTGTGCTCAACCTTGACTAACATCGTTCTGCCGCAGTCTGCACAGCGGACGATGCCTTTGAAGATATTGTCGTAGTCGGTCTTATCGCACATAAAACTACTGGAACGGCTGTAAAGGATTCGCTGCACGTTCTCCCAACGGTCTTGTGGGATGATTGCTTCATGTGTATTCGGAACGATAGCACGTTCTTCAAAAGGAATATAACGCCGCTTTTTGGATTTCATGGACACGGTGGGCTTGGCTTCATAGATGATGTGTCCGGCGTAGACCGGGCTGTGCAGAACCTGACTGATATAGGCACTGTCCCAATCATACATCTTTTCATCATCAATAAAGCGGCCAAACATCTCTTTCTTGTAGTAACACGGCTTCAAGACTTTTTCATCGTGGAGCCGCTTGGCGATGCGGTGAAGCCCCAGCCCTTCCTCTGCCATTGAATAGATATACTCAACAACAGGGGCGGTGTTCGGGTCGATCACAAGGTGATTGTGGTCGGTAGGGTCTTTCTGGTAGCCAAACGGTGCGCCGCTGGAGATATACTTTCCGCTTTTCTTGCGTGTCCGAAGGGCACTCTTGATTTTTCGGGAAGTGTCTTTGGCGTACATTTCATTGATGATGTTTCGGAACGGGGCAATATCCATCTGAGATTGCTCGTTGGAATCATAACCATCGTTGATTGCAATATAGCGGACACCGTGTTCAGGAAAGAAGATTTCCATATACGTTCCGGTTTCGATGTGGTTGCGTCCAAGTCGGGACTGGTCTTTGGTAATGACTGTTGCCACCTTTCCTTCCCGGATATCATCCAGAAGTTCCTGAAAGGCAGGGCGGTCAGAGTTCGTACCGCTGTAACCATCATCAACATAGTACTGGCAATTCCCGAAACCGTTGCGTGTGGCATACTCCATAAGCATCGCCTTTTGAGTGCGGATGCTCAGGCTTTCGCTGTTTGAACCGTCATCTTTTGACAGTCGGCAGTATAAAGCAGTTACTTTTTTGTCCTTTTCCATGTGTACCTCCATAATGGAAAAGAGACCTCATCAATCACATTGTAGCGGATGCTGCGTGATGATGCAAGCCCTTTTCCGCAGTAAAACGTCCAATTAGCCAGCGGCGAGATACGATTCGGCAGTTTTACGAATTTCTTCTTCCGCAAGCCGCTGAAAAAGCGTATTCATCGGCACATTGCCGATATAATGGCGTTCCACGATTAGGCGCACGGACTTCGGACTTCTCGGCGCACGTTTGCGTGTGGTGGGTTTCTTCTCAGATTTTTCTTTGTTCAAGGGCAGACCTCCTCATTCATGTGGTGCAAATACGGAAAGGAATGGATGGATTCTATTCGTTTTTCTTTTTGTTTTATTACGTTGGTTAGGTGAAAGTTTTCTTTGATACAGTCTTAAAGGCTGCTATACTGCATAGAAAAAATATCTTTTGCAGATGCCATTAAGAATCTGCATCGCAGAATCGTGATTTTGGCGGTTCTTGAATCGTGAAAAACGCAGAACTATTCAACATTTGGAATTTTCACAAAGATGTGATTGGGCGAAGAAAACCGCGTTCGTCTGCGCTCAATCAATCCCGCAGCGTCCAATTCCTTAAGCGCACTGGAAACACTGACAGTGCTGCGCCCTAGCTGCTCAGCCAAAGAGCAAATCGTAAAAATGACAAACACGAAACCACGTTCATCTATCCAGAGATTTTTCTGCGAGAGCGTGGCACGGTCGAGCAGCAGCACATAAGTCATTTTTGCAGTCTGGCTCAGGTCAAGTTCCAAAAGGAAGCGTGGGTATGGGAGAAACGGCGGCAGCAGAGTTTGCGTGGTAAGATATTCTGAAATGTTGATCACCTCCAGCTGAAGCAGAAATCAGAAACAAAGAGTATGTAACGAGAATTGGTGGGTTCCAATTCTCCAGTCGCAGAAAAGCACGAAACAAGTGCTCAACTGCGTTAATAAGTTAAGGTCTCCCATATTGGTCCTCGACTTCCCTAGGAGTGGGGAATCGTCCGGCGGCGGACTTGCACCGCACCATTGGCATTTCAGCCACCCCGTCTTCGTTATGACCGGGCTGCGAGTTACAGAAGTACCTTTTGTGAAGTACCGGACGATTGAACTATTCACTTGTCAAGGAACATATGGAAGATTTCTGGACTTTGACGGACAAAAACATCCTTCTACTTGGTAGCCGATGAAAAAGGCCATTTCGTAGCATTGCAAGCAATTTTGTAAACAAAACGTCATAATAGTCCGAGAATGGTCTTGAAAAAGATGCCCTACACTTGGTAGGCATCGAGAACGCCTGTTTCGTAGCATTGGTGAGAAACTTGTAATTGAATTGTAATTCTTGAGACCAAATCTCCGCTTTTGAAAAAATCCTCTCAATAGGTAGGCAACGAAAACAGCCCAAAGACAACCATCTTTTTGAGAATTAACAAAAAGGTCACAAATGACCGACTTTCAAAGAGGCGCTTCTACTATTAACAGAAAAAAGTGGCCTAAAACGGGGGGTGTTGGAGAAAATTTCTGCCTTAAAAGTACGCCTCTACTCACTAGCCAGCGAGAATAGCCAAAAGCCAGCAAAAAACAAATGAATTATGTATTTCTGCCACTGATTGCAACGGCATATCGGTGACAGAAAGATCGTTTAGAGCGATTCTTCGCGGTTTGGGGTGGTGGAAATCGTTTTGTGGTTGGACTTTTTCTGCTGAAGCTGCTCCAGCTGTTTCAGCACCGATTCCTTCTCCGGGGGCTTGCCGCCCGGTGTGGAAAGCTGCTGCTTATTCAGCACCATGTCGATATACTTGCGGATATTTTTCAGGGCAGAGACATCCGGCTGCAAGGTTTCCAGTTTGGTACGCAGTTCTGCGCTGCCGGATTGCAGCGCAGAAAATTCGGCATCCAATGCCGAAAAATCTACCGCTGTGCTGCCGTTCAGTTTCATCAGAGTGCGGACAGCTTTATTAAAGGTGTCCAGCTCCTCTTTGTGCTGGGCGGCATAAGCGTCCTTGGTCAACTTGAAGTTCTTCTTGATAAAGGTGTCGTGGATGGGCTTCAGCTTGGCATGGGCGGCGGCAGCATCCTTGATCTGGGCGATTGCCCGCATACGGTTTTCGTTCTGCTTCAACTGCCTACGGAGAGGGGCGGCGGTCTGGTTCAGGTTAGAAATTGCGGTATCCAGATCCTCGATGGTGTTCAGAGAATGGGCTTTCAGATAGTCCACCGCCCGTTTGACTTCCTCAAAGTCTCGGACAGTGCATTTCAGTTTTGCCTTGCCAGACCAATCGCTGCGCTGCTCGTTGCGGAGGTTGAAGTAATCCACCAGCAGGTCGGACAGCATTGGCTCCTTGGCTTGTTCCAGTGCATCCAAAAGAATCTGCTTCTTTTCATTCAGGTCTGCGATCCAGCGTTGCAGCCCACGGATGGCGCTGCGGATGGACTGCATCAGGCTATTGGCGGCGCGAATATCCCGGTTCAGGTTGCCGAGAAAAGTTTCCACTCCACGCTTTTCCATCTGGTGTGCGGCGGGACCGAGATGCACGGTCGGTATCTGCTGGATGCCCTGTCGCTCAAAGGAGCGCAGGTCAACACGTTCCGGGCGGCCAGCCGCTTCCAAATAGCGGTTGGTAATGGTCTCCCAGCCATGCCGCCAGACCTCGGCATACTTCTGGTCGTTCCAGTCCACCGTGTTTTCCTTGTGGCACTTCCAGTTGCCGGAAGCGAGCCGGATGCGCTCACCGTTCTCGTCAAGGTCGTACACCTTTCTGGCTTTCGGGAGCCACTTGCCGTGTTCATCTATTGCCCGGAGCGTCAGCAGAATGTGAGCGTGTGGGTTTCCATCTCCCTTGTCGTGGATGGCAAAGTCGGCAATCATCCCTTTGGAAACAAACTGCTCCTGACAAAACTCTTTTATCATGGACAAATACTGCTCCTTCGGCACCTCCACCGGGAACGCCAGCACGATGCGCCGGGCAAGCTGGGAGTTCCACTGGTTCTCCACAGCTTCTACGGCGTTCCAGAGGGTCGCCCGGTCTGCATATCCGGGCGGCGCATAGGATGGCAGCATGATCTCAGCGTGGACAAGCTCTTTCTTCTTGTTGTAGAATTTTGTTCTCTGGTCGTACTCGCTGAACAGCCGTTCGCCGCTTTGGTAAGCGGCCCCGGCAACAGCGGACTGCCCTTGGCTGCGCTTGACGATGGTAATTTTGAAATGCGGACACGGAATAGGCATCACCCCCAAACAAAAAGACCGCCCAGCAAGATTGCTCTTGGTGAACGGTCTGGAATTGTATTCGGTTTTGCTCGCCGCCTTAGAACGGAGTGCCATGCGCTTCGATCTCAGGCGGGAGCCGCAAAAGGATAGCTGCAAAGCAGCGCAAGGAAAATGCAGTTTTCCTTGGGATGGAATCGGGCTGGCGCACAAACGCCAGCTTCGATTTCATCGAGCCGTCTGCAAGACCGCAATTTCACCGGAACGGTGTATAATTGCGCCCTTTATTCTAAAGGGTGCGGAACGCTGCGGCTTTCGTGCAGGTCGTGAATCATCTTTGCAAGAGCCAGCGCAACTTCCGGCTGACGGAACGCAATTTTCAGCAGCTCCATCACCTGATCGTTGGTGAGTTCTTCCGGCGCAATCAGAAAACTTTCCAGCATTCCGGCACGGGTACACAGCCGATGCACACGGGCCTTGCGGGTCAGCTCCGGTATCTGGTGTTCCAGAATTTTCTCCCGGTGCTGGTAGTAGCGCAGCTGCTGTTCTGCTTTGGCTTTCTCGCTGCGGAGATAGGCGAGATCGGTTTTCGGTTGGGTCAATGGCATCACGCTCCTTTTCAAAAGTTGGTTGTATTCGACATTTTTATTGGTTCGTGGTACACTACACACAATCAATGTGAATAGAGGTGACTGCGTTGCTTGCGTTATATCTAAGTGTGCTTGATGATCGAAACTTTGAAGAAGATTTTACCGAGGTGTACAATACATACAAACGGCTGGTTTACCATACCGCTTACAAAATCATGGATGATTCGTATCTGGCAGAGGATGTGCTACAAGAGGTATTTTTGTACGTTGCAAAAAATTTTTCTAAAATTCATCGAGAAAACTGTCACGAACTCGCTGCTTATCTCGTTAGTTGTAGTAGAAGCCGTGCATATGATATGCTTCGCAAACAACGAGAAGAATTGCTGGAAGATGTCCCAAACGAACCAGATGCCGCTCCGGTGCCGGATGATGCAGCAGTTAGCACCGATAACATTGAACGTCTAACAGAACTGATTGGCCAAATGAAACCGATGTACCGTGATCCGCTACGCCTTTTGGCAATGGGATATACAAACCGTGAGATTGCAAAATCGCTGGGATTAACGGATGAAGTGGTACGAACACGGCTCTTTCGAGGACGAAAACTATTATGGAAGGAGATGAACAGCCATGAGTGAGCGGACAGACATTTCATTTGATGCGGCTTTGATGATGGCACTTCGTGCAGATGCGCAAAGAGAACTGGATTCGCTTCCAACGCCAAAGCAGTTTGAGGAAATCTACCCAGATACGTCCCAATGGGACGAACGAATGACAGAGGCCTTAAAGAAGAAAAAGCACCACCCAGTGTTGAAACGAGTACTAATTGCGGCATTGACACTCGTAATGCTGACGGTTGGTGCTCTTGCGGTCAGCGCTGATTTCCGCAGGGCAGTCTATACGATGATTCAAAAATTTCTGCCCATTGAGATGCAGCTGACTTATCAGGTGGATGGCGAACCGCTGGAGTGGCTCCCGGATGGATACAGCGACCATTATGTCGCCGAACGGCTTTGAAATGGACGATGTGCAGAAATTTGAGCGAGCAGAAAACTTTTTACATGTTTACTCGTCAAAAGAAACAGAGGAAAGCTACACAGTCCGTTGCTCAATTATCCAGCCGGGGCAGCAGTCCCTATTTGATAATGAGCATACAGTGTACGAAACCGTAAGGGTCGGAGAAGCAGACGGTGTACTTGGAACCAGCTCAGGTGAAGATGGACAGCAGGTTTACACCTTGAACTGGGAGAGTAATGGCATTGCGCATACCGTTATGGGAGACATCCCCTACGATGAGATTATAAAAATTGCAGAAAGCATCCGTTAAGGAAGCCGGACACTTGTGAGAGTTCACAAATGTCCGGCTTCCTTTTTGTCTGAACTTACAAAGATGGAAAATTTGAAAAAATTTCTCCTGAAAATTGAAACGAAGCAGATGCGAATTACGTTGACTATACAAAGGCTCTTGATAGGAGCCAAAAAACGGAGGTGTATGTCTATGTCGAAAAAGCGTTTGTTGTCCATTGTTATTTCAGCGGTGATTTGCTTGAGTTTTGCTTGCACCGCAATGGCCGTTGAAAAGTCTGAGCGGTATGTAGGCGATAGTACGGTCAACGGATCTATTTACCAAACATACTATCAAGTTGATGCCCAGACACGAACTGAAGTAAAGAAAATCAGCGTTTCAGGCGTTCTCTATGAAAAGGGAACAATTGGAACATGGCAAAAAGTAAGTAGCTGCTCGAACAGCAGCACGACCTCAACCTGCGTGGGGAGCGGTAACTTTAACACTAAGCCTGGAAAATCTTACAGGCTGGAGTATTCTGCAACCTTTAGCTATTCCGATGGGCGGAGTGAAACCATTACTGGCAGTACCAGCAGATAAGTGAAACTGTTATATATTTCAACAAATTAGAAAGGTGGGAGGTAATTGTAAAGGAGAGACCAACGCGAGTTGTCTGATATCTAGCTGTAATTTTATAAAATAGAAAGGGTGGCTCCAGTGCAGAGGTGATTATTGCTGAGAAGAAAATATCAAGAGAAAGAAACGGCAAACATTATCGCATTCGATATGGATGTGCGGATGCAAAAAAGTAATGGAGGATATTTTATGAATAACGAGATTAACCGCCGGGATTTTATGAAGCTGAGTGTAGCAAGTATTATGACGGCAAGTGTAACACTGAATTTGGGCAATACTGCTTTTGCTACAACAGCTTCCGAGAATCCCAAAGATGTTCTGAAAAATTTTTTTGAATCGTTCTCTCCAACAGACCATGAGTCTTGGGTAAATTATTTCGCAAGTTCGGTATATGGATACTATCGCGAATTTGCGCAGAATGCATTTAACCAGGCTAAAAGATTGGGGCTTTTAGATATTGATAAAGCCGAACTGCTTTATGCTGAAAAAGTAAACAACGTCTATGCTCCGAAATATTATGAATTTAACCGGTACTATGATTCTGGCACAAATTATGCCTGCTACAAGACTATTACAGATATGGAAACCGAAACGGGCGAATATTTCGGGAACGGCACAAACTTTAGTCTTGTACTGATGATTCGAGAAGCAAGTGGTTGGAAAATCGGAGGCATTTGCAAATGTCCACGCGATCTCGGAAGCGTTCCAGCCGGTGTTACGGTATCGAGACAAAGTTATGGATTTGTTTCTTATCAAAGTCAACCGGATTACATTAAGGTAAAAGATGAGAAGGGAGCGGTCAAAAATGTTGCATTCTCAACTTATCTGAAAAATGTTACCTACAATGAAATCGGAAATATGGGGTATTACGATGAGGCAATCAAAGCCAATGTTATGGCTATCAAGATGTGTGGTTGGTGGGCACATGCCGCTGGGTATCGTTCTGCTGAGGGCTGTGATATAAAGTATGGCGATGTTGCATATAAAAGCAGCTATCAAACGAAACCGGCAATCACAAATGCAATCAATGCTGTCGATGGCAAAAAGCTTGTGAGTTCTGGTGGACAACTGTTTTTTACGTCTTACTTTGCAGGAAGTTCTAATACGGATGGTAAAAATTCTGGGCGACTGCGTCAGAATGGCTCGAATTATCTTGCAAGTACAAAGTCGTATACATATACAGAGATTCTTCATTATTACTATGATAATTCATCCTACAATAATCCGTCCGTTGGCATTGTCAAAATCAATTAATCGCTAGTTGTTTTTTATAGATAAACAGCAAAAGGTTTTCGAGGCTAGAATATGAAAAACAAAAAAGCGTTTTTGATGATGTTCACTGGCGTTGTAGTACTTTTGGGAGCTTTCCTTTTTTTGAAAGATGAAAAAATTCCAAGCCATGAAATTGAATTCGCTGCACAAGGGTCCGGACAATCTGGCAGTACGATTTCGATTACACTCCCACAAGGGTGGGAATTTCAGGAGAAAACAAAGAAGTCGGGCACCGAACTTGAGCCGCTCATACTTGCTGGATTGAATCCGCTGTACACCGTGTATGACATTTATGACAGTAATCGCACACTAATCGGTGCAATTGGTTACAGCAATTATGAACCATACGAGGGAGATAAAGATTCTGTGCAGGTCGTATATTCTGCACTTCGGCTTGGATCAGTGTACAGATTTGATACAGACAGCAGGTATGAGGTGGTCAAAACAAACAAATATGGAACGACTGCACTTACAACGGTAGTTTATCAGGATGGTGCAAGCGTTGAACCGGTGAACAACTGGGGCATTCTCTCATATAATAATGAGAAAGAATGCTTTGTAGCGGTTGAACTCGAATCGAATTTTGTGTCGGAAGAACAGGTGTTAGAAATAGCAAAATCCATTGAATTTTAGAAGGATATTTATAAGTGACCAGTGGATTTGCCTGATGTTTATGATTTCTTTGGTCATTGGGCAGTTGATTTTGCACTACCATGAGCAAAGGGAAAATTTAAAATAAGCAAACAGCCCTCCATTTGCAAAGATTGCAGGTAGAGGGCTGTTTGGTCTATTTAGAGGTTAGTCTTTCAGTTTGCCATGATCACAGCCGAGCGTGAGGTAGTGCTCTATCTCCCCGCTCAGCACCATCTGTGCGTACTCCAGCGGATTGTTGTACAGCAGCCAGTCAAGTTCAGCTCGCTGTGCCGGGGTATTGCCGTATTCGTCCTCAACGGCGATACAGTCGATGGCAAGGGTGGTGCCATCTTCAAATCGGGCTTCCACCCGGTTGGTGTCCATGTTATAGTGGCAGGAAAGCACTTTTTGAGAGTGATTATGATCGAAATTCTGATTTCGTTTCATTTGAATAGCTCCTTTAATGACTTTGAAATTTGATTTTCAACGAGATGAGGTCTCTTTTTTCTTTTCCTTAAGTCACCTATCCGCACTATCCTGCGTCCGTTGCACAGACAATGCTATCCACATCTGGGCGGTCCATCAGCTTTTGCAGAATGCCAAACTGCTTTTTGGTGGACGTAGACACGAGATACTGCCACTTTTGCGGCAGGATGGGCAAATCTGCAATGCTCCACTTGACGTATTTGGCATCGTAGACATTAGGCGGAGCCAGTTCCACCAGATGACCCACACACCAGCTTACCAGATAGCCGTTGCCCTCAAGGTAGCCATCCTGACGGCTGGTGGCACCAAGGACTTTTGCATAGGACATAGCGACAGATGGCTTTTCTGCCACGACTAATTTTGCGATAAAAATCCCTCCAATCTGTTTCTGATTGCAATATGTACGGCGGCAAACGCCGCCTTAAAATCAGATAGGTTCGGTGTCCTGCTCGTCCGGGGCTTCGTCCTCGTCCGGCACATCGGTCGGAATTTCAAAATCGCCCTTGTCCTCGGTGTAATCTGCATCGGGGTCAAGGGCTTCTTTTTCTGCCTTTTTCTTCTGCATCTGCTGGCGATAGAAATAGAAGCCGCCGCCCGCAGCCAGCGCAATCAGGGCGACTATGCCCAGAAATGCGCCTGCATACTTTGTGATTTTGTTTTCCTTGGGCGGTTCAGCGGTTGCCGCTTCTTCTTCGGCTTTCTTGGCTTCTTCCTCGGCTTTCAGCCTGTCCAGTTCAGCCTGTGCCGCTGCTTCTTTCTCCGCAGTGTAGGCATCGGCAGCTTCTTCCTCCATCAGCGCCAGCAGGTCTGCTTCGTCCACAAGGTTCATAAAGTGGACGGTCTGCTGTCCCTTGGCGTTGCGGTCGATGACCAAGTAGAAGGTGTTGCCCGATTTGCTGACAAGCGTAATGAACTGCTGTCCGCTGCCATCGGAATAGTTGGTGTGGTAATCGTCCACCAGCGTCAGGTTGCCCTCCGGGGTCAGAGCACCAGAGGTTTCGTCCGTGACGGTGACAACATCTTCCTCCACGACTTCCGGCAGAACAGGCTGCTCCACCGGGGCAGCTTCGCCCTCAAAGGCAAAGGCGGGAGCCGCCATGCCAGCGCACAGTGCCGCCGATACCAACAGCGCACCCAGTTTCTTAATCTTCATCTGCATCGACCTCCTTTTCAAAAGTTGCACCCACAGCAGACAGCGCAGCCGGGGTCGGGGTGGCGGTTGCGGACTGCCGCAGCAGAGCAGCAAGCTGTTCCGGCGTGACCTTTGCAGTCCGCACCATCTCGTTGACCTCGGCGGAATCCTCCTCCTGAATGCGCCGCTCCAAAATCTCGATGCGGTTGTTCAGCTTGATGCGGCGTTCCTTCTCTTTTGCCAGCATCGCCCGCAGCTTATCCGATTTTTCGCTCATAGTAATTCCTCCAATCATTTTGAAAGCCGTCCAAACCCGGCGAGATGTTTCTCCCAGTAGGACGAGTGAATGTTTGCGTACTTGATGGGGTCTCCGGCACTGACCATCATGCCATTGCCGAGATAGATTCCCGTATGGCTCATGCCGGGAGTGTCGTAGGTGCCTTTGAAGAAAACCAGATCACCGGGTTTTGCTTCTGCCTCGCTGATGTGCTGGCTTTTCTGCCACAAGCCGTTGGCGGTAGTGCGTCCCACATCGTAGCCGTTTCTGGTTGTACACCCAGCAGACGTAGCCTGAACAATCAAAGCCTGTTTCCGGGGTAGAGCCGCCCCAGACGTAGGGCGTTACCCACATACTTTTGGGCTTCCTTGTAGATGGCAGCAAACTCGCTGTCGGTCAGGGCTTCGTGCCGGAACCTGATAGTCGATGCCCGGTGTGCCGGAGCCATCGGAGCCACCGGGCGGCAAGCCACCATAAAAAAGGTAAGGTCTGCCGCCCAAGGTGTCTTGAAAGATCTCGTACCGTTTCCACTGGTCGTTGTCTAGTTCTTCCCGGATGACCACCTCCAAGCCACGGTTCACCAGCTTGGTGTGGAAGATGCGGTACTCGTAGGGCACCTGCGTGGGGACTGGGATTCCTGCGGGAGTCATGACCCACACAGTCATATACCGGGTCTGTACCTCTACCCATGTGGTCAGCTTGTACTGCTTTTTGAAGGTCTCCTTCAATTTGCCCTGCACCTCCGACCGGGTGTAATCGTTATACAGAGTCGTGAGAAAAGAGGTGAGCTGCCATGGGTCGTGCTCGATGGGGTCAAGGTGGTACTGGTACTCGTTGTAGCCAGGGTGGTCGGTGGGAGTGCGCTTGATTTTTTTGTCCAGCTCCTTTTCCAGCTTCTTGTAGTCCTGTTCTGCACCACGAATATCCCGGTCCTCGGCAGAGTACATGGTCTGCCCGGACACCTGTGTGCCGCCGGAAAAGAGGATTCCGCAGGAGGAAAAGCCCGACATCACCATGAGAATGAGCAAAAGAAAAACGCCCACGATCACCAGAACGTGTGCGTTACCCTTGGCGGCATTCGCCAGCCCCTTTACGGCAGTACTGACGGCAGTTTTGCCCTTTTCTACCGCCTGTTCCACGCCGGACCGGGCGGCAGATGCACCGTTGGATGCCGCTTTGCCACCTGCGGTCTGCGCCGCCGTGCCCGACCGGGCGGCGGTATAATAGCTTTTGTGAATTTCTTGCCGCTGTTTCCAGCGTGAAAGCCAGTTGGAACCGCCCTCGCTGGTGCCGGATGCGCCTGCATCTTGTGCCGCAGTCGGCTTCTGTACGGAAGATTTTGCGGTTCGGGCACCTTTCTTGCCCTGCATCTTGGCTTTCTTTTTCAGCTTCCGGGCATAGCGACTTTTGGAAATATCCCGGACATTTCCTGCCGCCTTTTCGCTCTCGCTCAACGCCTGCACACCGACGTTTTCATCCTCGTACTGGTCAACTTCGTGATGCACCGCAGACCGGGCGGCATGGGCGGCGTACATCTCCCGTTTCTGCGCCTTACTCAACCGGCTCAGTTCGTCCGGGGTCAGTTCCGCCTTGCCAAACCGCAGATGCTGTGCCTTTTCCGCAGCTTTATCTGCATCGGTTTTCAACTTTTTCTTTTTGGGCACCGTCTGCTCTGCCTTGGCTTTTTTCGGGGGAGAACGGGTCTTTTTTGCGGACGTTTCCTCTTTGATGTTCAGCTTCGGTTCACTCATTTCTGCGCGCCCTCCGAGACTTCACCCAACTTGGTGGTCATAATGCGGTAGAGTTCCAGATCGGTGGGGAAACGGTCCACAAACGGCAGAATGACATTGCCGAAAAACAGCAGCCCTTCGCCCTCGCCGGAGTGGGTCACATAGGAAAGCTGATGGGGCGAGATGTTGAGCTGCTTTGCGAGGATCTGCCGGTCTCCTGCCGCCTGATTCAGCATGATGATCATGTCACTGTTCTCGAAAATATTCTCGACTTCACGGGAAGAAAGAAGGTCTTTCACGTTCTGGGTCAGCCCCGTGGGAATACCGCCCCACTTGCGGAAACGCTTCCAGATCTCCACGGAATAAGCGGCAGTCTGCTCCTCTTTTAAGAGGAGGTGCATCTCGTCCATATAATACCGTGTGGACTTTCCGCTGCTGCGGTTTGCCGTGACACGCCCCCAGACCTGATCCTGCACAATGAGCATACCGAGTTTCTTCATCTGTTTGCCCAGTTCCTTGATGTCATAGCAGACAATGCGGTTGTTGACGTTCACGTTAGTGCGATGATTGAACAGGTTCAGGGAGCCTTTCACATAGATTTCCAGAGCCGTGGCAACATGGTGGGCTTCTTTTTCGTCCTGTTGGAGCAGGGCATTGTACAAGTCCTCAAGGATGGGCATATTCTCCGGGCAGGGGTTCGCAAAATATTTGCGGTAGATCAGATGCACACAGCGGTCAATGACCGTCTTTTCTACCGGCAGCAGACCCTCCTTGCCGCCCACCACCAGCTCACACAAAGAAAGAATAAAGTCGGCTTTCAGGGACAGCGGATTATCCTCCTCGGAGTAGTTGGCGTTGATGTCCATGGGGTTGACAAATTGGGTGCTGTTGGGGCTGATTTTGATGACCTGACCTTTCAGCCGATTCACCAGCGGGGAGTATTCGCCTTCGGGATCATTGATAATAATATCATCGTCCGTCACCAGAAATGCGTTGGTGATTTCACGCTTTGCTGAGAAACTTTGCCAGAACCGGGAGTGCCCAGAATCAGGCCGTTGGGGTTTTCAGCTTTTTGCGGTCCACCATGATGAGGTTGTTGGACAGGGCATTCAAGCCGTAATACAGCGATTCTTTTCCGCTCTGGTACAATTCCTGCGTGGTAAAGGGGATGAAGATAGCAGTGCTGCTGGTGGTCAGTCCCCGCTGAATTTCGATCTGGCAATCCGCCAGCGGCAGCGAGGACATCAGCCCATGCTCCT
>ENA-OQIX01000061-OQIX01000061.1-human-gut-metagenome-genome-assembly--contig:-NODE-61-length-18467-cov-2.045093_pt1 | contig 18467 bp, 20 predicted proteins | sample MGYA00242591_ERZ504756 | MGnify/ENA primary metagenome ERZ504756 (study PRJEB26092, sample SAMD00036369) | human gut metagenome | host: Homo sapiens | study: EMG produced TPA metagenomics assembly of...
CGTTAACGCTGATGTAGCACTAATGCCAGCGAGCGAGCCGCATTTGCGCCAAGGTGACGTGAAATGAAAGGGCGCTGACCTTCTGGTCGCGCCTTGAAATTGAACGTCAGATTGGCGTGAATGCGGCTCGCGTAGCGTCGGCCGGTCCGCCGTTCGGTAGAACGGCGGAACAAAACGCTTTAGTGGGCTGGATTGCGTGGGTTGCTTGGTTGTTGCTACAGTAGCGGGGCGTGCCGGGGGTCCGGTGCGCCTCGTTTTTATTTTGACCATGAGGCGGCACGCAGCCATACGCGTGCGGACACCACGCCCAGTTTGAGTGTGAGGATGTTCCATGGCCCAATACGCTGCCAACGAAATCGAAAACATGCCCGATAGCCCTGTCGCACGGGAGGACCTGGGCGCCGGCGGCACCTCCCGCGGCGCCGGCGCGCGTTCCCCGTTCTTCTGGAAGGTCTTGCTGCTATCGGTGGCGGTCATCTGGGGCTATTCCTTTACCACCATGAAAGATGCGCTCGACACCATTCCGGTGTTCGAACTGCTCTATATTCGTTTTCTTCCGGCTTCGCTGGTTATGTTCGCCATCTTCCACAAGCGCATCATCGCGCACCTCAACGCCCGCAACCTGATCGTCGGACTTGGCATGGGCACACTTATGTGGGCCGCCTACGCCCTGCAGACAGTCGGTCTGGCGCACACCACGGCGGGCAAGAATGCTTTTTTGACGGGCACGTATTGCATCGTTGTGCCGTTCGCGAGCTATTTTCTGAGCGGCGAAAAACTCACCCGCTATAACCTGGGCGCGGCGCTGCTGTGCTTGGCGGGCATTGGCTTGGTGGCGCTCGATAGCGTTGAATTCAACATCGGTGATGTCATTACGCTGGCGGGTGCGGTCTTTTTCGCCATCCAGATGGCGGTGACTGCCAAGTACGGTCGCAAAATGGACATCAACGTCATCACGTTTTGGATGTTTGTGGGCAACGGCGTGCTGAGCCTGGCAACGTCGCTGCTATTCGAGACCCAAGCGCCTCTGTCCGTGTGGACGCCGAGCTTTATCAGCGCGATGGCGTTTCTCTCGGTTGGTTGCACATGCGCGGCTCTGCTCATCCAAAACGTCGGCCTGGCGCATGTCTCGGCCTCGACGGGCTCACTGCTCCTTTCGATGGAGTCGCCTTCGGCGTGCTGTTCTCGGTGCTGCTGATGGGGGAGGCGCTCACCTCGCGCCTACTCGCCGGCTTCGTGCTTATCTTCCTGTCGATTATCTTGAGTGAGACTCACTTCGATTTTTTGCGCAAAAAGCCGCGCCCGCAATTGTAAACAACTTGTTGCGCCGCCCTCCCGGGGCGGCATTTTTTATGCGTCGCCCTTAAAGTTGTACCTTGCACTTTATGCTATCAAAGTGCTTGCTGCAAAAACGTTACTGGAGGGCATCTATGGCACCAGCTTTGTCCGATTTTCAACCGCAACCAGCGCCCAAGGCTACCGCAGCGGCGCAGGCCGCTATCGGTGACGGTCTTGTTGCAGAAGCTCAGACTTTTGCAGACGAGCTTGCTGTGTGGCGACACGATCTACACCAGATGCCTGAGCTCGGTAACAATCTTCCGCAGACGTCTGCCTATATCCAGGCACGTCTGGACGAGATGGACATCCCCCATACCACGCTCGTCGACGGTTCCTGCGTCGTTGGCCTGATCGGTTCCGGTGCGGCCGCGGCCGCTCAGGGCAATGGCACGTGCAAGGACGAGCAGGCCGGAACGGTCGTCATGCTTCGTGGCGACATGGATGCCCTGCCCGTTGCCGAAGAGTCGGGCGAGCCTTTCGCCTCTACCAACGGCTGCATGCACGCTTGTGGCCACGATATGCATGCGACGGCCCTGCTTGGTGCGGCGCGCCTGCTCAAGGCCCGCGAGGCCGAGCTCATCGACGCCAATGCCACCGTCAAACTGCTGTTCCAGCCGGGCGAGGAGACCTTCGAGGGCGCCCGCGCTGCCATCGCCGACGGCTTGCTCGAGAACCCGCGCCCTCAGGCGGCCTTTGCCATGCATGTCAACAGCCAGTCGCCGCTTGGCCTGGTGCTCTACGGCAGCCCGGCGCTCTCGGGCGTGTACGGTTTCCGCATCACGCTCCAGGGCAAGGGCGGCCACGGTTCCAGCCCCGAGATCTGCATCGACCCCATCACGGCCGGCGTCCACGTGCACCTGGCGCTCCAGGAGCTTATCTCCCGCGAGGTGCCGGCGGCCAAGGAAGTCGCACTTACCGTTGGTAAGTTCGCCGGCGGCTTGGCGGCCAACGTCATCCCCGACACCTGCGTGCTCGAGGGAACGCTGCGCGGCTTTGATGTTGAGCTCATGGCTCACCTCAAGACCCGCATCGCGGAGGTCGTTAACGGCGTTGCCACAACATATCGTACGCCGGCGACCATCGAGACGCTTTCGGATGTTCCGCCGCTTGTGCTCGACAGCGATATGACTCAGGCGTCGCTTGGCTACGTGGGCGCAGTGCTGCCCAAGGCGGCTTTCTTGCCGCTTTTCCATGCCATGGCGAGTGAGGACTTCGCGCTTATCTCGAGCGAGATTCCGAGTGCGTACTTTACCGTGGGCGCGGCCGTAGCCGACACGGACGAACACTTTGCCCAGCACCATCCCAAGGCACGTTTTAACGATGCCGAGCTGCCGCTCGGTGCCGCGGCCTATACCGCCGTCGCTTTGGGCTATATCGCCGACCACCGGTAGCACCCAACCTTGCCTTTCAAGCCTGCGGGCATGGCCGTAAGGCCTATGCCCTTGTCTTTCAAGGCAATCTTGGGCACTACCGGCGCCCGGCGCCGGCTATTCGTTTGTTAAATAAGGAGCAGTATGCCCCAGCAGCGTAAGTTCTTCCCCGGCTGGCTCGTGGTGGCCTCCGGCTTCGTGATCATGGCCACGTGCTACACGATTTTCGTCAACTGCATGAGCATGTTCCAGCTGCTGATCGTCAGCAACCTCGGGATTACGCTTGCCCAGTACAACGTCTCCAATGCGATCTCTACCGTGGTGAGCGTTATCGGATCGCTTGTCATTGGCCATGTTGCCGATAAAGTAAGCGGTCGCGTTTTGGGCTCCCTAACCGTTATCGCCACCTCGGCGGTGCTCGCGGGCATGAGCTTTGTGGGTGAGCTTTGGCAGGTCTATGTGCTCTTTGCCGTCTCGGGCTCCTTTGCGAGCGCCTGGATCGTGTGCCTGGTGTGTTCTGTTGTCATGCTCGTATTCCTGCTGGCCTCGGAGCCCATCGCCGCCAAGCTGCGCGCGAGCGTGGCGGGGGAGTAGGCGTCCGTCGCTCTTTTCTGTTCGTCCCGTTCTGTCCGTGGCCACCTTGGAAGCCGAATGGATGCTCGTACCATCATTCGGTTTCCAAGGCGGCCACGGGTCTACGAAATGATCCCTATTCCTCCGTCCCCAAGGGATCGCGCGATCCGAAGGGGACGGAGGAATAGGGATCACAAACAGCGGCGGCGCGTCTGGCCGAACGAGCCCCCATACCCTCGTTCGGTCAGACGCGCCACCGCGTTGCTGCTTTGTGCCGTATAATGTCCACTACCTATGACGCGATACAAAAGAAAGGTGTTTGCCCATGCAGGCACAGAAGGCGGAGGGAACCCGCGACCTTATCGGCGCCGAGATGCGCGCTTGGCAAAAGATGCAGCAGATTGCGGCCGGCGTGTTCGAGCCGTTTGGTTTTAAACCCATCGAGACGCCCGCGATCGAGCAGGTTGACGTGTTTGTCCACGGTATCGGCCAGTCGACCGACGTCGTGCGCAAGGAAATGTTCCGCGTGTTCAGCGGTGCCAACCTGGAGCGCGTCTTTACCGAGGGCACCGACACCAAACTCAAGCCCAAGCAGCGCCAGGCACTTCGCCCCGAGGGCACGGCCGGCGTGGTGCGCGCCGTCGTCGAGAACAATCTGGTGCCCCAGGGCTCCACGCCGTTTAAGGCTTACTACGCTGAGGCCATGTTCCGCGGCGAGCGTCCCCAGAAGGGCCGCTTGCGTCAGTTCCATCAGGTGGGCATCGAGTGGCTCGGCGCTCCCGATCCGGCGGCAGACGCCGAGTGCATCATCATGCTCATGGAGTTCTACAAGCGCCTGGGCTTCGACCTTTCCAAGCTTCGCCTGCTCATCAACTCGATGGGTGACGCCCAGTGCCGTCCGGCCTATCGCGAGCAGGTCAAGCAGTTCATCCTCGATCACGCCGACGAGATGTGCGACGAGTGCCGCGAGCGCGCCGAGCTCAACCCGCTGCGTGCCTTCGACTGCAAGAACGACCACTGCCGCGAGATCATGGCCGACGCACCGCTGATGGGCGACAACCTGTGCGATGAGTGCCGAGAGCACTACGAGCAGGTCAAGCGCTATCTGGATGCCGCCGGTATCGAGTATGTCGAGGATCCCACCTTGGTGCGCGGCCTGGACTACTATACCCGTACTGTCTTTGAGGTCGAGGCCCTGGCGCCGGCGTCGGCTCCATCGGCGGCGGCGGCCGCTACGATGGCCTGGTCGAGCTCGAGGGTGGCAAGCCCACGGCGGGCGTCGGCTTTGCCGTCGGTTTTGAGCGCGCCCTGCTGGCCCTGCAGGCCTTTGGCAGCGATCTGGGTGCCGAGGAGGCCCCGTGCGTCTATGTCGCCAACGCAGGCAAGGAGCTGCGCCAGAACGTCTTTGCCATTACGCAGGAGCTTCGCGCCGCAGGTATCGTGACCGAGGCCGACTATCAGGGTCGTTCGCTCAAGGCCCAGTTTAAGCAAGCCGATAAGGTAGGCGCCAAGCTCATCTTGGTCCTGGGTGGCGACGAGCTTGCCGCCGGCAAGGTCAAAGTGCGCGACATGCAGAGCCATGACGAGGTGCTCGCCGATCTGGACAACGTCGTCGAGGCGGTTCGCGAGCGCCTGTAGCGCATCTTTTTGAGCTTCGGGCCTGCTAACGTGCCCTGCTCATGGAGAGCGATTGTTACGGGGGTGTTTCGCTTTTATGCGGAATGCCCCCGTTTACGTATGCCGCCCACCGAGAAATACGACCATTTGGGGACAAAAACCCTTGCAATGCAGAAAATACTTTTGTGTGGTAAAGCGCAATCAGTGTCGAAAGTATTTCTCAAGCGCCTATAATGAATACCGCATGTTACGTGCATAGAAGGAGGAATGGGAGGAAACGTGGCTGAGAACCTAAGCAACCAGTCTGTACCCGAAGCCGCGGCGCGCGTCGCTGCCGTGGTCAACCGCCTCGTTAACCGAATCGGCTCGAATGCCGAGTCCAGGGAGCGTCTCGCCGAGATCGAGATCCCCGAGGAGCTGCGCGACAATCTGGCGCTGTTCCTGCGCCTGGAGCGCCGTGTGCTTAGCGAGTATGATCCCGAGATCGCGGACCTGTTCGACAAGATTTTGACAGCCGAGATTGTGGTCAATGCCGGCAACCCCGGTACCTGCGCTGCCGACGAAGCCGTCGACGAGCAGGGCGTGCCCACCGCCGACGAGCCCACTGCCGTGGCATTTCGTGAGGTCGTCGATTTGATCGACAGCCTGCCGCTCGATAAGCAGCAGGTCATCGTTCGCGCCTTTACGAGCTTTTTCCATCTGGCAAACCTGTCGGAGGAGAACTACCGTGTGGCGCAGCTGCGCGAGCGCGAGGCCGGTGCGTCGACCGATACCGAGGTCGATCCTGCCAACGAGCTTACCGTTGCCTATCACCAGCTGGTGAATGAGCTGGGTGTCGAGGGTGCCAACGAGCTAGCTACGACAAGCTCGAGTTCCACCCTGTCTTTACCGCACATCCCACCGAGGCCCGTCGTAAGGCCGTCGAGGGCAAGATCCGCCGTATCTCCAACCTGCTGGAGGAGCGTCCGCGTCTGGGCGGCTCCGACCTGGTGGAGAACGAGCGCCATATGCTGCAGGAGATCGACGCCCTGGTGCGTACGAGTCCCATCGCGCTCAAGAAGCCCACGCCGGTCGAGGAAGCCGATACCATCATCGACATCTTCGATAACACGCTGTTCGACGTTATCCCCGTTATCTATCGTCGTTTTGACGATTGGGTGCTGGGCGACAAGGCCGGTACCGTGCCGCCGCTGTGCCCGGCGTTCTTCCATCCCGGCAGCTGGATCGGTTCCGACCGCGACGGTAACCCGAACGTCACCGCCAAGGTGAGCCGTGAGGTCGCCGCCAAGTACTTTACGCACATGGTGCTCAAGCTCGAGGACAAGTGCCGCCACATCGGCCGCAACCTCACGCTCGAGGCCACCTACAGCAAGCCTTCTGCCGAGCTCATTAACCTGTGGAACCATCAGGTCGAGATGAGCCCTCGTTACACGGCCCGCGCCGAGCTGATCTCCGAGCACGAGCCGCATCGCGCCGTCATGCTCGTCATGGCCGACCGCCTGAACGCCACCGTCCGTCGTATCACCGACACCATGTACCACAGCGCCGACGAGTTCCTGGATGACCTGCGCGTCGTCCAGCGTTCGCTGGCCGCCTGCGGTGCCGTCCGTGCTGCCTACGGCCCGGTCCAAACCATCATCTGGCAGGTCGAGTCCTTCGGCTTCCATATGGTCGAGATGGAGTTCCGTCAGCACTCCGTGGTGCATGCCGCGCCCTTAAGGATATCCACGAGAACGGTATCCATGGCGACCTGCAGCCCATGACGCGCGAGGTCATCGATACCTTCCGCGCTATCGGCTCCATCCAAAAGCGCTACGGCAAGAAGATGGCGCACCGCTACATCATCTCGTTTACCAAGAGCGCTCAGCATGTGGCCGACGTCTTTGAGCTGGCGCACCTGTCCTTTGCACACGAGGAGGATGTCCCCGAGCTCGACGTGATCCCGTTGTTCGAGCAGCTCGAGGACCTCGAGGGCTGCGTCGACGTGCTCGATCAGATGCTTACGCTGCCCGTGGTGCAAAAGCGCCTTGCCCAGACCAACCGCCGCATGGAGGTCATGCTGGGCTACTCCGACTCCTCCAAGGATGCCGGTCCTACCACGGCCATGCTCGCGCTGCACTCCGCGCAGGAGCGCATTGCCAAGTGGGCCGAGAAGAACGATATCGACCTGGTGCTCATGCACGGTCGCGGCGGTGCCGTGGGCCGTGGCGGCGGCCCGGCTAACAAGGCCGTGCTGGCGCAGCCCAAGGGTTCGGTCAACTGCTTCTTTAAGCTCACCGAGCAGGGCGAGGTCATCTTTGCCCGTTACGGCAACCGCACGCTGGCTCAGCGCCATGTTGAGTCCGTTGCCGCCGCAACGCTTTTGCAGTCGGCCCCGAGTGTCGAGAAGACCAACACCGAGACCACGCAGAAGTTCTGGGATATGGCCGAGAAGCTCAACACCGCAAGCCACGAGCGCTATCTGGACCTGCTGAACACCGAGGACTTTACACCGTGGTTCTCGACCGTGACGCCGCTGACCGAGGTCGGTCTGCTGCCGATCGGCTCGCGTCCGGCCAAGCGCGGCCTGGGCGCCAAGTCGCTCGACGACCTGCGTACCATTCCGTGGATCTTCAGCTGGAGCCAGGCACGCATTAACCTGGCCGCTTGGTACGGTCTGGGCACCGCCTGCGAGCAGCTTGGCGATCTTGACCAGCTCAAGGCTGCCTACCAGGAGTGGCCGTTCTTCCGCACCTTTATCGACAACATCGAGATGTCGATCGCCAAGACCGACCAGCGCATCGCCAAGATGTATCTGCACCTGGGCGACCGCGAGGATTTGTCCGAGAAGGTCTTTACCGAGATGCAGCTCACCCGTAAGTGGGTCCTTGCCATCGTCGGTGACGAATGGCCGCTGCAGCGTCGTCGCGTGCTCGGCTGCGCCGTTCGCGTGCGTAACCCCTATGTCGACGCCCTGTCCATCGCCCAGGTCCGCGCCCTTCGCGAGGTGCGTATGAACCAGGACGAGATGGCCGAGGAGAAGAAGGCCGAGTACATGAGCCTGATTCTTTCGACTGTGACCGGCGTCTCGGCGGGTTTGCAAAACACGGGGTAATCGATAGCCCTGTAGTCGCTGTCCGGGGCTGCCGTATGTTTACTTTCCGGCGCGTCCTCGGACATGCAAGAAGCCCTCGCTGCGCACTTCGTGCGGCGAGGGCTTCTTGCGTCCTGCGGAGTGCGCCGGAAAGTAAACATACGACAGCCCCTGCGATGTCCGGTCTTCGGCGGATTACTGGCTGGGGGAATAATGGCGCGCTTCGCGCGTTTGGAAAGGCTTCGTGCTGCGGAATGCATTCAGAGGGAGACCCATCGGGCCCCTTTGTTCTCGGTCTTCGGGGATTGGGGCTGATGAGAATTAAGTGCGCTTCGCGCCTTACGACTGTAGCGGCTGCGGTCCCGTTTGGGATCGCGGCCGTTTTGTTGTGGGTCAAATATGAACGTTGTGTTAATGGGTCGGTGGACGGTGGTGTTTTTCGGTGAGCGGCGTATCCTTCCAACGGTTTATCTAGTGTGTCAGTTGAAAGGAAGAGGGCGCTCATCATTGTTTGAATGTGAACTGCCGTTTGACCACAAAACGTTGCATCTGGAGCTCGAGGATAAGAACTTCGCGGGTGTGATGGAAGGTCATCAAAACGAGTTTAAGACCACGAAATCGCAGGAAGAGCTGGTGGAGGAGTCGCTTGCCAACCCTTATGGCTCGCCTTCGCTCGAGGAGCTTTGTGCTGGCAAGAAGGATATCGTCATCATTAGCTCCGACCATACGCGTCCCGTTCCCTCGCGTGTGACAATGCCTATTCTGCTGCATCACATCCACGCTGCCGCTCCTGAGGCACGTGTGCGCATCCTGGTCGCGACCGGCATGCATCGCCCCTCGACGCACGAGGAACTCGTTAACAAGTACGGCGAGGAGATCGTCGCTAACGAGGAGATCGTCATGCATGTCGCGACCGACGACAGCATGATGAAAAAGATCGGCACCCTGCCTTCTGGTGGCGAGTGCATCATCAACAAGATTGCCGCCGATTGCGATCTGCTGCTTGCCGAGGGCTTTATTGAACCGCACTTCTTTGCCGGTTTCTCTGGCAGCCGCAAGTCCGTGCTGCCCGGCATCGCCAGCTACAAGACCATCATGTACAACCACAACGGTCAGTTTGTGAACGATTCCCATTCGCGTGCCGGCAACCTGTGCCACAACCACGTGAGCGAGGACATGTTTGCCGCTGCCGAGATGGCTCACCTTGCCTTTGTGCTTAACGTGGTGCTCAACGGCAAGCATGAGGTTATCGGCTCCTTTGCCGGCGACATCCATAAGGCACACGAGGCTGGCTGCGAGTTCGTGAAGAGCCTTGCCGGCGTTGAGCCCGTCGAGTGCGAGATTGCCATCACCACTAACGGCGGCTACCCGCTCGACCAGAACATCTATCAGGCCGTGAAGGGCATGTGCTCTGCCGAGGCTACGCTTCCCGAGGGCGGCGTGATCATCGACGTCGCCGGTTGTGCCGACGGTCACGGCGGCGAGGGCTTCTATCACAACATCGCCGACAACGATCCGGCGGAGTTTGAGCGTGCCTGCATCGACCGTCCTAAGGACGAGACCCTGCCCGACCAGTGGACGAGCCAGATCTTTGCCCGCATCCTGGCACATCACCCCGTGATCATGGTCACCGACCTGTGCGATCACCAGATGCTCAAGGATATGCACATGACGCCGGTCAACACTATCGAGGAGGCGCTCAAGCTCGCCTTTGAGATGAAGGGTGCCGATGCCAAGGTTGCCGTCATTCCCGATGGCCTGGGCGTTGTCGTCGCGCAGCACTAGTGTGCGGCCTAAAACGAATCGTTTATAACCGACAAGAAAGATAAGGTTTTATGCTTACCAAACTCCTCTGTGAATTCGGCGCAACGGCCCTCATGATCATCTTTGGCGTGGGCGTGCACTGCGATACCGTGCTCAAGGGCACCAAGTATCAGGGCTCCGGCCACATGTTTGCCATCACCACTTGGTCTTTTGGCATCTCGGTCTGCCTGTTTGTCTTTGGCGGTGCCGTGTGCATGAACCCCGCCATGGTGCTTGCCCAGTGCATCGTCGGCTTGGTGCCGTGGGGCAACTGACATCCCCTTCATGCTTGCCGATATGCTCGGTGGCTTTGTGGGCGCCGTAATCGCCTGGTTTATGTATGCCGATGAGTTCAAGGCTTCCGAGGGCGTCGTCGACCCCATTGCCCAGCGCAACATTTTCTCGACCAACCCCACCACTGAGGGCACCAACTATGCCCGCAACTTCTTCTGCGAGGCTATCTGCACCTTCGTGTTCATCAGCGCCATCCTTGCTGCTGCTAGCCGCGCCGGCGAGAACGTTCTGATGCTCGCCATCTGCGTCGGCCTGATCGTTTGGGCTGTTGGCATGGGCATGGGCGGCATCACCGGCTTCGCCATGAACCAGGCACGTGACCTTGGTCCTCGCATGGCCTATCAGGTGCTGCCGATCAAGAACAAGGCTGACAACAACTGGAAGTATGGCCTGCTTGTTCCTGGCATCGCTCCGTTTGTCGGTGCCGCTCTGGCCGCGCTGTTTGTGCATGGTTTCTTGGGCATGTTCTAGTCCAAGACAATTGATATAACGCCCGGGTCCGGCATAGGTTATCTTTCCGCCGCGTCCTCGGACATGCAAGAAGCTCCCGCTGCGCACTTCGTGCGGCGAGCCTTTTTGCGTCCTGCGGAATGCGCTGGGAAGTTACCCCATGCGGACAGCTGCGGGATCTTGGCCGCGTTGGAACAAGCAGCCCAACATATAAATCTGAATTTGGATTTGGATGGGAGGGGCTTGTTGCTGATAGGGGCGTTGAGCTGTTGTTGATACTTTGGGATGCGTGGCGCCCTGGGTTGGGGTGATGCTTTGGGATGAGCTTCTTACTTAGGTGAAGAGAGGCTTTATGGCTGATAGGTAGTCTTTGGCTACGTCGGCTTTGTCGGCTTGGAAGTTGTGCCAGGCCCACCATTGGACCATTCCTACGAAGCTTGAGGCTATGTGGTGTAGTAGGAAGCTTCGGTCCATGGTGGCGGCGGGGCCGTTTGGGTCGGTGGGGACGGTTTCGGCTGCTCGTGACATGATGGTCTTGCGTAAGCAGTCGGCGAAGACGCGTGAGCCGGCGCCGGCTACGAGGGCACGTACGCCCTGGCGGCGCTCCCAGAGGTTGTTGAGGATATGCTCGACCTGAACGAGCGGGTCATCGAGGGGTGTGCCATCGTCGTCGAGGGCGTGGGTGCAGATGTCGCTTACGAGCTCAGCGAGCAGATCATCTTTGCTTTTGAAGAGGCCGTAGAACGTGGCCCGACCCACATGGGCGCGAGCGATAATGTCGCCGACGGTGATCTTGCCGTAGTCCTCTTCGCGCAGCAGCTCGGAGAACGCCGCAACGATGGCAGCGCGGCTTTTTGCCTTGCGGGCATCCATGGCTATGCGTCCGCGTCAACGAGCAGGCAGCGGAGCGTGCCGGAGCAACCCTCGTAGGGGCGCTTACCGGTGCCGTAGCCGACGGCCTCGATGCGGTAGCGGGCCGGCAGGTGCTCGGACGTGCGCAGTGCGGCGACGATGGCGGCGCCCGTGGGCGTCACGAGCTCGCCGGCGACCGGTGCGGGCGTGAGGGCGATATTGCCCGCCTGGCACAGGTTGACGACAGCGGGGACGGGAATGGGCATGAGACCGTGGGCACAGCGGATGGTACCGTGACCCTCGGAGAGCGACTCGACCACGATGTCCTCAATACCCAGGTCATCGAGGCAGATGGCGACAGAGCAGACGTCGACGATGGAGTCGACGGCGCCCACCTCGTGGAACATGACGGTCTCGGGCGTCTTGCCGTGAGCCTTGGCCTCAGCGGCGGCGAGCGCGGTAAAGATGGCGAGCGCGCGACGCTTGGCGCCATCGCTTAGCTGCGAGTCATCGATGATGGCGGTGACGTCCGCCAAGGAACGGTGGTGATGGTGGTGGGCGTGATGGTGACCCTCGTGGCCATGACCGTGGGCCTCATGGTCATGCTCGTGGCAGTGCTCGTGTTCGTGCTCGCCATGATCATGATGGTAGTGCTCATGCTCATGTGTGTGCTCGGTGCCCGCTTCGTTGCCGTAGAGCCAGACCATGTCGTGGTCGTGGTTCTCGAGCTCCTCTGCAAGCTGGACGTCGAAATCGCAGGCGTCGATGCCATGCTTGCTTACGCGTGTGACGGCGATCGTAAAGCCGTCGACCGGCAGCGTGGCGAGCTGCTCGCGCAGGTGCTCCTCGCTGGCGCCTAGGTCGAGCAAGGCCGCGACGGTCATATCGCCGCTGATGCCCGAGGTGCCGTCGATGATAAGCGTGTGCTGATGATTGGACATGGAATGCTCCTTAACGGGCGCAGGGCGTGCCGGCGCTCAGATGATTGATAAGACTTGCCTGGTAGGCGGCACCAAAGCCGTTGTCGATGTTGACGACCGAAACGCCGCTGGCGCAGGAGTTGAGCATGGCGAGCAGCGCGGCTACGCCACCAAAGCTCGCGCCGTAACCCACGCTGGTGGGAACGGCTATGACCGGACAGCTTACCAGGCCGCCGACAACGCTCGCCAGTGCGCCCTCCATGCCGGCAATGGCGATGACCACCTGTGCCTGGGCAAGTTCCTCGGCATGCGCGAGCAGACGGTGCAGGCCGGCGACACCCACGTCGTAGAGGCGGTCGACCTCGTTGCCATAGAACTCGGCCGTCAACGCGGCTTCTTCGGCGACGGGCAGGTCGCTCGTGCCGGCGCAGGCGACGACGATGCGTCCGTTGCCGGTAGGGAAGGGCTTGCCGCCCACGAGGGCGAGCTGTGCGTCCGGGACATATCCCAGGTCGATGCCGTTGCCAAGAAGCTCAGCGGTGCGCGCGGCTTTTTCGGCATCCAGGCGCGTGACCAGGATGCGCTCCTGGCCGGCATCGCGCAGTGCTTCGATAATGGCGGCAATCTGATCGGCGGTTTTACCGGCCCCGTAGACAACCTCGCCGGCTCCCTGGCGCACCCCGCGCGAAAGATCGAGCTGCGCAAAGCCCAAATCGGCGGTTGGAGCCGTCTGGATGCGCGTGAGGGCGTCGGCAGGGGTGACTGCTCCGCCGGCAACATCGCTCAGCAATTGCTCAAGATCTCGCTTATCCATATATGTTCCCTTCGACGGCGCAAAGTCTAGCACTCAAAGGGTATATTTCCGAACACTAAGACAAAATTGTTCGGAAACTATAGGACAGACTGATTCAATTGTTAGACGGATCGACTAGTCGCGCAGGATGATGTCCATGGCGAGCATCAGGTTGCGCTCGTCGATGGTAAACGGGGCGGCCTCGCGCGTCTTGGGCTTGGCGCAAAACGCGATGCCCGTCCCTGCGGCCTGGATCATGGGGATGTCGTTTGCCCCGTCGCCGATTGCCACGGTGTGTGCCATATCGACGCCGCACTCAACTGCCCAGTCCAGCAGCTGGATGAGCTTGGACTCCTTGGTCACAATGTCGGCAGCCAACTTACCGGTGAGCTTGCCGTCCACGACCTCCAGACGATTGGCCAGGCAAAAGTCGATGGCCGCGGCGGCCACGATCTTATCGGCGACTTCGTGAAAGCCGCCACTCACGACGCCGACCTTCCAACCCTTGCTGTGTGCCGAGCGCACAAGCTCCAACGCGCCGGGGGTAAATGTCACGCGCTCAAAGGTGCGCTCGAACACGCTCTCGTCCAGGTCGGCGAGCAGCCCCACGCGCTCCTCGAGCGCCTGCTTAAAGTCAAGCTCGCCGCGCATGGCGCGTTCGGTGATCTGTGCCACCTGCTCGCCCACGCCGGCCTCTTCGCCCAACAGGTCGATGACCTCCTGGTTGATGAGCGTGGAGTCGATATCCATAACGATGAGGCGTGCAGTCATGGCGGGCCTTTCCGAGTGCTGTTTTATTGGGGCATATTGTCGCACGTGACGAGTGCGGGCGGGTGCCGCGGCGTGTCAATTGTTTCGTCTCCGTCAAGTCTTTGGGCAGGAGCTACTTTTCCGCGGCACATCGACACAGGTGCGATAAGATAGAACGCCATGTCTGGCTGCGCGGTTTACGCAGGCCGGGCAAATCTGTACGACGCCGCCCGGAACGACACGGGGCGGCACAGATCCATAAAGGAGGATCACTGGTATGAGCCAGACCCGTCCCATCGACGAGCATTCCATGCACACCCGTACCTGCGGCGAGCTTCGCCGCGAGAACGTGGGCGAAGAGGTCACCCTCACCGGTTGGGTGAGCCGTCGCCGCGACCACGGCGGCCTTATCTTCTGCGACCTTCGCGACCGTGAGGGCATCACGCAGCTCACCTTCGACCCCGAGCACTCCGACGGCGATGCCTTTAAGATCGCCGAGACCATGCGTCCCGAGTGGCCCATCAAGATTCACGGCGTCGTGCGCGCCCGCGGCGAGGAGACCACCAACACCAAGCTCGCGACCGGCGAGATCGAGGTCCTCACCGACCACGCCGAGGTGCTCAACACGTCCGTCACCCCGCCGTTCCAGATCGAGGACGGCATCGAGACCAGCGAGGACACCCGTCTGCGCTATCGCTATCTGGACCTTCGTCGTCCCGAGATGATGGCCAACCTCAAGCTGCGCTCCGACTTTACCTTTGCCATTCGCGAGGCGCTGCACAACCGTGAGTTCATGGAGGTCGAGACGCCCTCCCTGTTCAAGTCCACGCCCGAGGGCGCCCGCGACTTCATCGTTCCCAGCCGCATCCAGCCGGGCAACTTCTACGCTCTGCCGCAGTCCCCGCAGCTCCTGAAGCAGCTGCTTATGGTCGGTGGCGTCGAGCGCTACTATCAGGTTGCCAAGTGCTTCCGCGACGAGGACCTGCGTGCCGACCGTCAGCCCGAGTTCACCCAGGTCGATATCGAGATGTCCTTCGTGGACCAGAACGACGTTATGAGCGCGCTCGAAGAGGTTCTTGCCGATGCCTTCGGCCGTATGGGTGTCGAGATGCCCACGCCGCTGCGTCGCATGAACTACTGGGAGGCCATGGACACCTATGGCTCCGACAAGCCCGATACTCGCTACGGCATGCACCTGGTCGACCTGACCGACATCTTTGCCAACTCCAAGTTCAAGGTCTTTGCGACCGCCGCAAACGAGGAGGGCTCTGTCGTCAAGGCCATCAACGCCAAGGGCGCCGGTGCCTGGGCGCGTGCCAAGATCGATAAGCTCGCCGGCGTGGCCTCCACGTTTGGCGCCAAGGGCCTGGCCTGGATCGCTTTCCGCGAGGATGGCTCCATCAACAGCCCCATCGTCAAGTTCTTCTCGGACGAGGAGATGGCGGCTCTGCGTGAGCGAATGAACGTCGAGCCCGGCGACCTTGTGATGTTCGCCGCCGGCCCGCGCCTGCTCTCTGACGAGATCCTGGGCGGCATGCGTTCCCATATGGCCAACGCGCTCGAGATCAAGCGCGAGGGCCACGACTTCCTGTGGGTCGTCAACTTCCCGCTGTTCCACTGGGACGAGGACCGCAAGGCCTATGCAGCCGAGCATCAGCCTTTCACCCTGCCGACCGAGACCGACATCGCCAAGATCGAGGCAGATCCGCTGGCAGCCGGCTCTTGCACCTACGACTTTGTCATGGACGGCTTTGAGGCCGGCGGCGGCGGTATGCGTATCCACAACGCCGAGATGCAGATGTCCATGCTCAAGCTCCTGGGCTTTACCGAAGAGCGCGCTGAGTCTCAGTTTGGCTTCCTCATGGAGGCGCTCAAGTTTGGTGCGCCCCCGATGGGCGGTTTCGCTCTGGGCCTGGACCGCGTGTGCATGCTGCTCACCGGTTCCGACTCCATCCGCGACGTCATGGCGTTCCCCAAGACGGCCAGCGGCTCCGACCTCATGTCGGGCGCCCCGAGTGCCGTTAGCGGCGCCCAGCTCAAGGACGTCAGCCTGCGCCTGATGTAGGCGAGCAGCTACATATGCTTGCAACGAGGAAGGACGCGTTCCTTCCTCGTTTTTTATGCGCCGAGGTTGTGAGGGCATGGGATGACCGGGCGTCGCGGAAAGTGCGTCCCGGAATCTGCGTCCGGAATGGGATGAGCTTTCCGCTAGGGTTGTTCCGCGGAAACTACGACCCGGAATTTGCGTCCAGAACGGGATACGGTTTCCCGAACAGGGCCCTTTGGGAAAGTGCGACCCAGAATCCAACCAAATAACGGGACACAGTTTCCGGTTGAGCTTCTGGCGGGCCTCGGCAAGCATCTCACGCTACAATAACTACCACGTGGCTGGGTTTGCCGGCCGAATGTGCGATGCCGCGGGAGGGGACATGGTCGAGTTTACAAAGACGATTAAAGATCCGTTGGGACTACATGCCCGCCCGGTTGCGCTGCTCTACGACATCATTGCCAAGCATCGTAGCGACGTGTCGGTTAGCATCGGCGACCGCCATACCGACGGCCGTGATGTGATGGGGCTCATGGCGCTTTACGGCGAGTGCGGCGAGGACATCGTCTTTCGCGTTTCGGGCGTAGACGAGGCCTCGTGTGTCACGTCGATCAGAAACCTCTCGCTCTAAACGCAACAAGGGACTGCGGACAGTCCCTTTGTCACATCTCGTGGGAGGCGCTCTTGCGGCGCCTCTTTTGTTCATATGGGAAACTTTTCCGAAAACTGAATAGGGACCCTTTCCAAAAAGTTAACCACGTGCTAGTTTACTGTAGCGAACATAGACGTGGTTAACTTTTGCTGCGTCGATGTTGAGGACGAACTGACGTTAGGAGCGCACTCATGTCTTGCGGACCGCAGATGCCGGCCATGCCGCTTTCGATGGTGAAAGCGGGCGAAACCGTGCACGTGTCTCGTGTAAAGGGCAATGAGGACATGAAGCACCACCTCAAGGACCTCGGCTTTGTCGAGGGCAGTGAGGTTCACGTGGTGAGCTCGAGTGGCGCCAATATCATCGTCACCGTGCTGGGCGCACGCTTTGGTATCGATACCAAGGTCGCCATGCACATCATGACCGTCGGTTAGTTCGCAGCATTTCATAAAAGCTGAAAGGGGGAAAAGAATATGAAGACGTTGGGTGACGTTAAGGTGGGCGAGAGCTCTACCATCGTCAAGCTTCACGGCGAGGGCGCGCTTCGCCGTCACCTTATGGACCTGGGCCTCATCAAGGGCACTTCGTTCAAGGTCGTTAAGGTTGCACCGCTCGGAGATCCGGTCGAGATCAACGTGCGCGGCTACGAGCTTTCCATCCGCAAGGAGGAGGCTGCCGTCGTCGAGGTCCAGTAAGGGCCCGCGGCAACTATTTATGCAGATAAAGTTAGGTTTTTCTAACTTAAATTTGCAATGTTGAAGCACATTATCCAGCCCGTGCGGAGAAAGCAGCGCGGGCACACAAGGAAGAAGGATTGAATGGCGGATTCTCAGATCCATGTCGCGCTGGCGGGTAACCCCAACTGCGGCAAGACCACGCTTTTCAACCTGATCACCGGCGCCAACGGCTACGTTGGCAACTGGCCCGGCGTCACGGTTGAGAAAAAGGAAGCCAAGCTCCTGAGTGACAAGAACGTCACGATTACAGACCTCCCCGGCATCTACTCGCTTTCCCCCTACAGCCCCGAGGAGCAGTGCTCGCGCGACTACCTCATGAGCGGCGAGCCCGATGTCGTCGTCCAGGTGGTCGACGCTACCAACCTCGAGCGTAACCTGTACCTGGCGCTTCAGGTCATCGAGACCGGCCTGCCCGTGGTCGTTGCCCTCAACATGGCCGACCTGGTCGAGAAGAATGGCGACAAGATCGACACCGACAAGCTCTCCAAGAAGCTCGGCTGCCCGGTCATGATGATCTCGGCTCTTAAGAACAAGGGTATCAAGGAGCTGTTCGAGCAGGTCAAGAAATCCGCTGCTTCCAAGGGCCAGGTGCCGGAGCACAAGTTCGATTCCTCCATCGAGGACGTTCTGGACCACATCGAGAACAACCTGCCGGCGAGCGTTCCCGCCAACAAGCGTCGCTACTACGCTGTCAAGCTGTTTGAGCGCGACGCGGACGCCTGCAAGCTCATCAACCTCACCAAGGAGAAGGCCGCTCGCGTCGAGCAGCTGGTCGCCCAGTGCGAGCAGGATTGCGACGACGACGCCGAGTCCATCATCACCGGCGAGCGCTATGGCGTGATTGCCCACATTATCGACGAGTGCATGACCAAGGCTCCGGCCAAGATGAGCACCTCCGAGAAGATCGACCGCGTGGTTACCAACCGTATCCTGGGCCTGCCGATCTTTGTGGTCATCATGTTCTGCGTGTACTACATCGCCGTTTCCACCCTGGGCGGCACGGTGACCGACTTCACCAACGACCAGCTCTTCGGCACCGACGGCTGGTACGTGCTCGGTCAGGGTCGCGACGCCTATGACGCAGCTGTTGAGGCTGCGGGCGACAACGCCGACTCGGTCGATCCAGCACAGTACGGCCCCTATGTCCCGGGTATCACCACCGCGGTGCATGACGCTCTCGTGGCGGGCGGTACCGAGG
>ENA-OQIX01000062-OQIX01000062.1-human-gut-metagenome-genome-assembly--contig:-NODE-62-length-18424-cov-3.085697_pt1 | contig 18424 bp, 20 predicted proteins | sample MGYA00242591_ERZ504756 | MGnify/ENA primary metagenome ERZ504756 (study PRJEB26092, sample SAMD00036369) | human gut metagenome | host: Homo sapiens | study: EMG produced TPA metagenomics assembly of...
GGACTTTTTCTACACGGTGGACGGCGATATCTACGCTGAATCAGGAGTTTTTGGACGAAGTAAAAGCGTATATGCATGAACAGGTGGAAAAGGCGGTGCCGATTTATAAGCGGAGTGTCGATACGCACGAGGCGAGAGAACGGTTCCGGCTGCATGGCAATGACGGATAAAGACCGTCTTGTTCCGTTTACCGCCGTGTACTCCCGTGTGAATCTGTACAGTCTCGGGGATTTTGAAGACTATTATTATGGATTTATGACGTATGATACGAGTTATCTGAAGTATTTTGTATCTCTATTTATACGATGACGGCTTTGTGCTGCAGATGCCGGAGAAAAAGGCGCCGGAGACGGTGCCGGCAGCGAATCTCTCCCCGAAGGTGTTCCAGGTGCAGCGGGAATCGGAGCGCTGGGGTGAGCAGATGGGAATTTCCACGGTTGCCGACTTAAATGAACGCATCACGAAGGGCAATATTCAGCAGATGATGCTGATTGCGGAGGCGCTGCAGGAGCAGAAGATTGCGAAGATTGCGGAGCAGATTGCGGAAAGAAAGCAGGTTAAATTTGTGCTGATTGCGGGGCCGTCTTCCTCCGGAAAGACAACGTTCTGCAACCGGCTTTCCATCCAGCTTTCAGCGCATGGTCTGACGCCGCATCCGATCAGCCTTGATAATTACTATGTGAACCGGGTAGATACGCCGCGGGATGAAAACGGCGATTATGATTTTGAATGCCTGGAAGCACTGGATATCGAGCTTTTGAACCGGGATATGACAGCACTTTTGAACGGAGAGCGTGTGGAACTGCCGTATTTTAATTTTAAGACGGGCAAGCGCGAGTACAAGGGGAATTTTATTCAGATGAAGGAGACCGATGTGCTGGTGCTGGAGGGGATTCACGGGCTGAATGAAAAACTGACGTGGTCGCTTCCTTCGGAAAGTAAATTCCGGATTTATATCAGTGCGCTGACGCAGATCAATGTGGATGAGCACAACCGGATTCCGACGACGGACGGACGTCTGATCCGGCGGATGGTGCGCGACAGCCGGACGCGGGCAACGTCGGCGAAGGAGACGATTGCGATGTGGCCGTCGGTGCGCCGCGGCGAGGATCGGAATATTTTTCCGAACCAGGAGAAGGCGGATGTGATGTTTAATTCGGCGCTGGTGTATGAGCTTTCGGTTCTGAAGCTGTATGCGGAACCGCTGCTGTTCCAGATTGAGGAGGGAGAGCCGGAGTACCAGGAGGCAAAGCGGCTGCTGAAGTTTTTGGATTATTTTGTCGGAGTGCCGATTGAGGATATTCCCAAGAATTCGATTCTGCGGGAGTTTGTGGGGGGAAGCTGCTTTGATGTGTGAAAGGCTGTTTTGTATGGCTTTGTGGGATCTGCGATTTGGGGATGGACAAGAAAGAGAGTTTGTGGTAAGATTATTAACTGTCTGATGTTCCGTTTTTGACAAAGTAAGATATGTAATCGCGGCTGGCAGGACCGAAAGGGGCCAGGTGAGGAAAGTCCGGGCTTCGCAGGGCAGGATGCCGGATAACGTCCGGCGGAGGCGACTCCAGGGATAGTGCAACAGAGAGATACCGCCAGGTTTTTCCTGGTAAGGGTGGAAAGGCAGTGTAAGAGACTACCGTTTCTCTGGTAACAGAGAAAGCCATGTAAACCCCATCCGAAGCAAGACCGAATAGAAAACGTATATGGCTGCCCGTCATGTTTTCAGGTGGGTCGCTTAAGGGGACTGGCGACAGTTCCATTGGATAGATGATTACACACGACATAACCCGGCTTATCGTTTTGCTTTGCATAAGACGGAAATTCAGGCATCTGGATAAAATAAGTACGCCGGGAACGGACACGAGTGGATTGTGTTTGTTCCCGGCGTACTTATTTTATCCGGCCATCCGGCGCAAGCCGCACATTCCCGCGGACCGCTGCATGGTGTGAAAAAAAAATGCATGTCATGAAAGAAAAAATAAAGGAGACAGCAGGATGAAAGTGATATTGGCTTCGGGGTCACCCAGAAGAAGAGAGTTGATGGAGATGTTGGGAATACGGTGTAAGGTTCAGGCTTCAGGGGCGGAAGAAGTTGTGACGTCTGCGGAACCGGAGAAGGTTGTGGAGGAGCTTTCACGGCTGAAATGTCTGGATGTTGCGGAGATTACCGAAGGGGATGCCGTTGTGATCGGGGCGGATACGGTTGTGGCTTTTGAAGGGGAGATCCTTGGCAAGCCGAAAGGGATAGAACATGCCAGAAGCATGATGCAGCAGTTGCAGGGAAGGGTGCATCAGGTGTATACTGGAGTTACGATTGCGGTAACAGAGGGGGACGCAAAGCGTGTGGTATCGTTCTGTGACCGTACAGATGTAGAGTTTTATGCGATGACAGAGGAGGAGATAAACGGGTATCTTGCTCTTGAGAAAGAGGGGGAGGCTCCTGTGTGGTCGGATAAGGCTGGAGGATACGGAATTCAGACGGTGTTTGGGACAAAGTTTGTGAAAGGAATCCAGGGAGACTATTATAATGTGATGGGACTGCCGGCGTCCCGGGTTTATCATGAGTTGAAAAATCTGGGCGTTCTGGAATAGAAGGAGGTAAGAGAAGATGAAAAAGTTTTCGGAAATTGAATACGTAAGGCCGGACATGGAGGCAGAGCAGGAAAAAGTAAGAGCGTATACGAAGGCGCTCAAAGAGGCAAAATCATATGAGGAGCTGCGCGGACTTTTTATGGAAGAAAAAACGCGCGAGGATGCCTGGGCGACAATGGCGGAAGTGGCGCAGGTAAGATATACGGTGGACACCAGAGATTCGTTTTATGAAGGAGAGGTTCAGTTCTGGAATGAGACGATTCCGGCGATCCATCTGCTGATACAAAAGGCAGAGAAGGTGATTCTGGAGTCTCCGTTTATCAAAGAGTTTGCAGAGGAGTTCGGGGAATTTTTTGTGAAGAATATGGAGGTTGGCCAAAAATTAGCGGACGACTGTATCGTGGAGGATCTGATCGAAGAGGCGAATCTGACGCAGCAGTACAGTAAAATTACGGCGAATGCTTCGACGGAATTTAAGGGCGAAACGTGTAATTTTTATGGACTGCTGAAGGCGATGCAGAGTACGGACCGCCAGATGCGGAAAGAGGCGATGACGGCATGGGGAGATTTGTATGAAGAGATTTCCGGGGAGCTGGATGCGCTGTATGACAAGATGGTTCCGCTGCGCGATAAAATTGCGAAGAAGCTGGGATTTTCTTCTTACATTGAATTTATTTACCTGAGCTATGGAAGATACGATTATACGGCGGAGGATGTTGCAAAGTTCCGTGCGCAGGTGAAGGAGAAGATTGTACCGCTCTGCCTGGAGCTTCGGAAGGAGCAGGAGAAACGGCTTAGAGTGGACCGGCTGCATTATTACGATGAGGAGCTGATTTTCCCGGAAGGAAATGCGGTTCCGGAAGGAACGACGGAGGAACTGGTTGCGAAGGCGCAGAAGATGTACCATGAGCTGTCGAAAGAGACGGGTGAGTTCTTTGATTTTATGGTGGAGCATGAGCTGTTTGACCTGGAGACGAAGCCGGGAAAACAGACAGGCGGTTACTGCACATTTCTGAATACGTTCAAGGCGCCGTTCATCTTCTCCAACTTTAATGGTACGAGCGCGGACGTTGATGTTCTGACTCATGAGGCGGGCCATGCATTCGAGGCGTATACGGCGGCAAAACAGATTCCGTTTATGGATATGGTATTCCCGACAAGCGAGGTGGCGGAGATTCACTCGATGACAATGGAGCATTTCGCATACCCCTGGATGAATGCATTCTTTGGAGAGAAAGCAGATGATTACCGTTATGCGCACCTGATGAGCGCGCTGGAAGTGATTCCGTACATGGTATGTGTGGATGAGTTCCAGCATAAGGTATTTGAAAATATCGGCATGACGGCCAAGGAGCGCCGTGCGATCTGGCATCAGTTAGAGCTGACCTATATGCCATGGAGAAATTATGACGGCCACAAGTTCCTCGAGGAGGGCGGTTTCTGGATGCAGAAGCAGCATATCTTTGTGAACCCGTTCTATTATATTGATTATGCGCTGGCACAGATCTGTGCTTTCCAGTTCTTTGAGCGTTCCAAAAAAGAGCCGGAAAAGGCGTGGGACGATTATTACCGTCTCTGCCAGGCAGGCGGAAGCAAAGGATATTTTGCACTGCTGGAGCTGGCAGGACTGAAGAATCCGTTCGTGGATGGAACGGTGGAAGAAGTCGTTGCGGGACTGAAGCCCTATTTAAAACGAAAAGTAAAGTATACGATCCGTCCGGTAAAAGAGGAAGATCTGAAAAAGGTAGCCGAGGTGGAGGCGCTATGCTTCCCGGCTGCCGAGGCGGCAGGTTATGAAGACTTCATGGAGCGGTACAAAACCTGCAAAAACAGCTTTTTTGTGGCGGAAACTGAAGACGGCGAAATCGCAGGCTTCTGCAATGGCTGCTGTGCGGATACCGATTATCTGGCGGATGCACTCTACCATGACGCCACGCTGCACAACCCGGACGGCGATTATCAGATGATTTTCGGACTGGACGTCAATCCGAAGTTCCAGAAACAGGGCATTGGAGAAGCACTGATGCGTCATATGGTAAAAAGCGCAGGAGAGCGTGACAAAAAAGACCGTTGTTCTTACGTGCAAGGATCATATGATTCCATTCTACAAAAGGATCGGATACGAATATATTGAACTTTCCGACTCGACACATGGCGGTGCAAAATGGCATAAGATGATGTACCGTTTACTAAAAAGAAATAGGAAAGCAAAAAGGGCAGAACAGGGAGATACGAAATTTCTCTGTTCTGCCTTATTTTTCAAAAAAACAGGGCTCTTAACGAAGGCTTTTTCTCAGTAACGGAGTAAATTTCAGAAAAAAATAACAAAAAAATAGTAAAAAAAGCAGTTGACATCTAACGTACGTTAGCATATACTAACAACTGAAATAGAGATGAAACTCATTATCATACACAGGAGGTAATTGACTATGCCTTTAACGATGGCAAATCCAGGCGAATGTTACACAATCAGAAAAGTCGGCGGAAAAGAAGAGACCAGAAGATTTCTTGAAAATCTTGGCTTCGTCGTTGGCGGAAACGTGACAGTCGTATCGGAAATCGACGGCAATCTCATCGTGAATGTGAAAGATTCCAGGGTGGCCGTTGGAAAAGATATGGCAGCCAAAATCCTGATTTGATAGGAAAGAAGGAGAGAAGATGAAGACTTTAAAAGAGACTTCCGTAGGAGAAACCGTTAAAGTTGTAAAACTCAACGGCTCCGGTCCGGTCAAAAGAAGAATCATGGATATGGGAATCACCAAGGGTGTTGACGTATTCGTGCGCAAAGTTGCTCCGCTCGGCGATCCGGTCGAAGTAACCGTCAGAGGATACGAATTATCCTTAAGAAAAGCAGATGCCGAAATGATTGAAGTAGAGTAAATTTTTTTTGCCTGCTTGTTAGCGGATGCTAACAAAAGCAAGCTGTAGCCAATATTGGTAAGGCTTGTGAAGTTATTAAAATCAGTAAAAATCAAAGAAAGAGGGGCATGGAAAAAATGGCAATTAAGATTGCACTCGCAGGAAACCCGAACTGCGGTAAGACAACATTGTTCAATGCACTGACAGGCTCCAACCAGTTCGTAGGAAACTGGCCAGGTGTAACCGTCGAGAAAAAAGAAGGAAAGCTCAAAGGCCACAAAGATGTCACCATCATGGACCTTCCGGGTATCTATTCTTTATCTCCGTATACACTGGAGGAAGTGGTAGCCAGAAATTACCTGATTAATGAAAGACCAGATGCGATCCTGAACATCGTAGATGGTACCAACATTGAGCGTAACCTGTATCTGTCCACACAGATCATGGAACTTGGTATTCCGGTGATCATGGCTGTCAACATGATGGATATTGTTGAGAAGAACGGAGACAAAATACATATCGACAAACTGGCGAAAAAGCTGGGCTGTGAAGTTGTAACCATCTCTGCTCTGAAAGGAACCGGAATCAAAGAAGCTGCTGATAAAGCAGTGCAGATTGCACAGAAAAAAGGTGCTGCTGTACCGGTTCATGAGTTTGACAAGGATGCGGAGGCAGTCATCCGCACCGTTGAGAGCAAACTCGGAAGTGATATTGTAAATGAGCAGAAACGCTTCTTTGCAATCAAACTTCTGGAGAAAGATGATAAGATCACAGAGCAGATGAAATCCGTTCCGGATGTATCTGCCGAGATCAAACAGCTGGAAGACAAATTTGATGACGATACCGAGAGTATTATTACAAACGAGCGTTACGTTTATATTTCCAGCATCATCGGCGACTGTGTCACAAAGAACAAGAAAAACGCCATGACAACATCGGATAAGATCGACCGGATCGTAACCAACCGCTGGCTGGCACTTCCGATCTTTGCAGTTGTTATGTGGGTTGTATATTATGTATCTGTCACAACAGTAGGTACTTTTGTAACGGACTGGACCAACGATGTACTCTTTGGAGAGATCATTCCGCCGGCCATTGAAAATCTGCTGAACGCGATCCACTGCGCTGACTGGCTGCAGGGTCTGATCCTGGATGGTATTGTTGCCGGTGTTGGTGCCGTACTTGGATTCGTACCGCAGATGCTGGTACTGTTCCTGTTCCTGGCATTTCTGGAGTCCTGCGGTTACATGGCGCGTGTTGCATTCATCATGGACCGTATCTTCCGTAAATTTGGACTTTCCGGAAAATCCTTCATTCCGATGCTGATCGGAAGTGGTTGTGGTGTTCCTGGTATCATGGCTTCCCGTACCATCGAGAATGACCGTGACCGTAAAATGACCATCATGACAACAACGTTTGTACCTTGTGGAGCAAAACTTCCAATCATCGCCCTGATCGCAGGCGCTCTGTTTAATGGAGCTTCCTGGGTTGCACCAAGTGCTTACTTCGTTGGTATCGCAGCAATCATCTGCTCCGGTATCATCCTGAAAAAACCAAAACTGTTCGCTGGCGATCCGGCTCCGTTTGTTATGGAGCTTCCGGCTTACCACTGGCCGACGGTAAGCAACGTTCTCCGCAGCATGTGGGAGCGTGGCTGGTCTTTCATCAAAAAAGCCGGTACGATCATCCTGATGTCTACCATCGTTCTGTGGTTCCTGATGAACTTCGGATGGGTTGACGGATCCTTCGGAATGCTGGAAGCTGAGCAGTTAAATGACAGTATCCTGGCTTCCATCGGAAGCGTGATCGCTCCTCTGTTTGCACCTCTTGGATGGGGCGACTGGAAGATGGCTGTTGCAGCTGTTTCCGGATTGATCGCAAAAGAGAACGTTGTTGGTACCTTCGGTATCCTGTTCGGCTTTGGTGAAGTTGCAGAAGACGGTGCCGAGATCTGGGGACAGCTCGCAGGAAGCTTATCTACGGTAGCAGCTTATTCCTTCCTGGTATTCAACCTTCTGTGCGCACCGTGCTTCGCAGCAATGGGTGCAATCAAACGTGAGATGAACAATACCAAATGGTTTTTTACTGCAATCGGATATCAGACACTGCTTGCCTATGTTGTATCCCTGTGCATTTATCAGATCGGTAACCTGTTCATCGGCGGCGGTTTTGGAATCGGAACGGTAGTTGCTGTTCTGCTCATCATTGGATTTGTATATCTGCTGGTAAGACCTTACAAAGAGAGCGCAACTCTGAGCGTTTCCACCAACAAAATGTTCAGCAAATAATTGCTGTGACAGATAGAGAACATGTATCTGATGAAGAGTCCGTATCCGGCATCCGCTGCAGGATGCGGACTCTTTTGAAAAGAAAGGAGTTGTTTCTATGGGAACTTTTATCACACTTGTAGTCGTTGTTGGTCTGGTAGGACTTGCAGTACGCAGTATGATTAAAGATAAAAAAAGTGGCAAGGGAAGCTGTGGTGGTAACTGCGGGCAGTGCAAGGGACATTGCGACTGACAGGACAGGAATCATCATCAGGAGGTAGAACGTATGCCGCAGGAACAGACAAAGCATGAAGCCAGAAATTATCACAGAACACAGATGAAGCGAGAACTGATTATTCAGAAGCTCCGGGAACAGGGATGCAGAATAACCAGACAGAGACGGATTCTGCTCGATATTATCCTGGAAGAGGAGTGCTCCTGCTGTAAAGAAATTTACTATAAAGCTCTGCAGAAAGACAGCAGCATCGGGCCTGCTACGGTGTATCGCATGGTGAATACACTGGAGAGCATCGGTGCAATCAGCCGCAAAAATTTTTACAAGATTGCCTGTGGAGAAGAATGCTTCAAAGATCAGGGCTGTACCGTAGAACTGAGCGATCATACCATCTGCCGCTTAAGCGGAGAGATGTGGATGGACGTGATGAAATCCGGACTGAAGGCAAAGGGCTATATTCAGAATCAGGATATTGAAAATGTGATTGTTTCAGCGGTGGAAGGCTGAAAAACGGGGAAAACGGGTGAAAATTCCTTCCGTTTTCCCTGTTTTAATGAAAATAATTATCAAAAAGAACTGTACGTATTGTCTAACCGAGCAGGTGAGTGCTATACTGTGAACCACAGCGGGGGAAGATGTAAAATTCAGGAAAAATTTATTTTAACAATAGGAGGAAATGTAATATGACAATCAAAGATTTAAAACATCCAGGACTTTTCGCAGCAGGAGTATTATTCGGAACAGCAGGTATCAAAGCACTGTCCAGCAAGGATGCGAAAAAACTTTACACCAACTGCACCGCAGCTGTTCTTCGTGCAAAGAAAGTTGTTATGGATACGGTAACGACCATCCAGGAGAATGCGGAGGACATCTATGCTGACGCAAAACAGATCAACGAAGAGCGTGAAGCAGCAGAAGAGGCAGTAGAGGATGTAGCTGAAGAGACAGCAGAGGAAGCTGTTGAAGCAGAAGCAGAGGATACGGTTGAGGCATAAGCTGTACACAGCAACATCTGATTTACGTCGTATTCATACGGAAAAAACAAAACGCCTGCAGAATTCTCTGCAGGTGTTTTTCTAGGAGGCATAAGATTTGAAATTTTATATTAAACACGAAAGCAGAGGCAGAATCCGAATCCATCTGGCACAGAAGCGCATGTCCTCCGTACAGGCAGAGACACTGCTGTACTATCTGCAGAATCAGAACCAGGTATCTTTCGCGAAGGTATATGACAGAACCGGCGATGCCGTGATCTGTTACGAGGGAGAACGAGCCGCTGTGATTCGGATGATACAGCTCTTCCACTACGAGGAGGTAGAGCTGCCGACCGGACTGCTTGAGAGCTCCGGCAGAGCGTTAAACAACGAATATCAGGAAAAGCTGATCAGCAAAGTGATTTACCACTTTGGAAGAAAATGGCTTCTTCCGGCACCGATCCGTGCCATCTATACTACGGTTGTTTCCGTAAAATATATCTGGAAAGGAATCCAGACACTGGCACAGGGAAAGATCGAAGTTCCGGTTCTTGATGCAACTGCAATCGGTGTTTCGATGCTCCGCGGCGACTATGGAACCGCAGGCTCTGTCATGTTCCTGCTCGGCGTAGGAGAGCTGCTTGAGGAATGGACGCATAAAAAATCCGTCGGAGATCTGGCACGCAGCATGTCGCTGAACGTCGGAAAGGTATGGCTGAAAAAAGACGGCCAGGAAATTCTCGTTCCGTCTGAAAAATTGTTGCGGGCGACGAGATTGTCGTACATATGGGAAATATGATTCCATTCGACGGCGAGGTATCCAACGGCGAGGGTATGGTAAACCAGGCTTCTCTGACCGGAGAATCTGTTCCGGTACGCCGTACCTTAGGTTCCGTTGTCTATGCGGGAACGGTTCTTGAGGAGGGCGAGCTTACCATTCTTGTGAAGCAGACCGGCGGATCCAGCCGTTACGAGAAGATTACCGCGATGATCGAAGAGTCCGAGAAACTGAAATCCGGACTGGAGAGCAAGGCAGAGCATCTGGCAGACCGTCTTGTACCGTATTCCCTTGGTGGAACGGCGTTGACGTATCTTCTGACCAGAAATGCAACGAAAGCACTCTCTATTCTGATGGTGGACTTCTCCTGTGCGTTAAAACTTGCCATGCCGATTTCCGTTCTCTCTGCAATCCGCGAGGCAAACCAGCACAAGATCACCGTAAAGGGCGGTAAATTCCTGGAGGCTGTGGCGGAAGCGGATACGATCGTTTTCGATAAGACCGGAACACTGACAAAAGCGCAGCCGACCGTAGCAGAGGTGGTATCCTTCAGCGAAACAAAGAGCACGGATGAGCTTCTGCGCATCGCAGCCTGCCTGGAAGAGCATTTTCCGCATTCCATGGCAAAAGCCGTAGTAGACGCGGCAAAAGAGAAACATCTGGATCACGAGGAGATGCACTCCAAAGTAGAATATATCGTTGCACACGGTATTTCTACAACGATCAATGGCAAAAAAGCGATTATTGGAAGTTATCACTTCGTATTTGAGGATGAGAACAGTATCATTCCGGAAGGAATGGAAGAGAAGTTCCGTCATCTGCCGGAGGAGTATTCTCATCTCTATCTTGCCTTAGAAGGTGTACTTGCAGCAGTTATCTGCATTGAGGATCCGCTTCGTCCGGAGGCGGCCGAAATTATCCGTCAGCTGAAAAAAGCAGGTCTGAAAAAAATCGTCATGATGACCGGAGACAGCGAGCGCACGGCAAAAGCGATCGCGAAGAAGGTCGGCGTGGACGAGTACTATGCTGAGGTACTGCCGGAGGATAAGGCAAACTTTGTGGAGAAAGAAAAAGCAGAGGGACGTAAAGTCATTATGATCGGTGACGGTATTAACGATTCACCGGCACTTTCTGCCGCAGACGTTGGAATCGCCATCAGCGAGGGCGCAGAGATTGCGCGTGAGATCGCGGATATCACCGTTGCCGCAGACGATCTGGCAGAAATTCTGGTGCTTCGTATGCTGAGCAACCGTCTGATGAAACGGATTCATAAGAATTACCGCTTTATCGTTACGTTCAATGCCGGACTGATTCTGCTCGGCGTGGGCGGCATTTTACAGCCAACCACTTCCGCACTGCTTCACAATACATCTACTCTTTACATTGGCTTAAAGAGTATGGGTAACCTGCTGGACGAGCCGGTATAAAAACAGAACAGAATAGCAACGGGAAAGCCGCCGGAGTCTTCTTCTTAAGATTCCAGCGGCTTTTTAACAAAAGCAGGGAAAGTCTCTGCTTCCATTGCGAATATTCTTTCACCAGCGTGATGTGAAAAAGAAAATGATACAATTTTCTCAAGAAAAGCCGGAAAAATTTGCAGGATATCCTTGACAAAATCCGACAAAAACGGTATGATATACCCAGCAGTTAGATGTAGCTAACTAAAGTACAACGGATAAAAACCAAAAATCATACAGGATCCCGGTAGAGGGATTCTTTCTTAAAACACAGGAGTTAGAATAAACTAATTTCAAGTAGCATAAGATAACAACAGAAAGGCAGGTAGAGAAGATGAGTGTCGTAATTATCGGTGGAAATGAAAGAATGGTGTGTCAATATACAGATATCTGTAAAGACTATGGATGTAAAGCAAAGGTGTTCCCGAAAGAGCATGGCTCCGTTAAGAAAAAAATTGGGAATCCGGATCTGATGATTCTCTTTACCAACACCGTATCCCACAAAATGGTCATCACTGCTTCCCAGGAAGCAAAGAAAACAATATTCCGATCGCAAGAATCCATACCAGCAGTGCCACCGCACTTCGCTCGGTATTAGATGAGCACTGCGCAGCAGCAATGTAAGAAGGAGACGTAAAAGGCATGATTGAGAGATTTCTGATCGAACACTGTTCGGCAACGCTGGCTTCCATCAAAGCCGCAAATTTATGTAATATGACATTTTCATCCAAAGAAGAACTGGAAGATCAGATTTCATACTGGAGTGCCTGTCTGGAACCAAAAGGAATTCACATCTTTGTATTGCGGGAGCATGAGACGAGAGCACTGGTCTATGTGTACCGTGAAGGGCTTCTCCAGAAGGAGCTGGAAAATCCGGAGAATGCAGCGTTTTTAAAATCCTATGGATATGAAAATACAGACATTGCCTATGCACTGAATCGCCTGAAAACCCGGGTAGCAGAGTGTAAAGAAGGATTTCCGCATGAGATCGGTGTGTTTCTCAACTATCCGCTCGGTGATGTGATCGGTTTTATTGAGAACAAAGGCCACAATTATAAATGCAAGGGATGCTGGAAGGTCTATTGCAATGAGTGCGAAACACAGAAAACATTTCAGCGCTATCAGAAATGCAGAAACGTGTATCTGCGTCTCTGGAAGCAGGGAAGAAGCGTTTTACAGCTCACCGTAGCTGTTTAACATAAAATCCTGCATACCATAAAAAGGCAGTAGGATCGGGGAAAGAAAAATCCCCCGGAATCAGAAAATAAAGAAAGAAGGATTTGAAACATGAGCAAAGTAGCAGTAGTTTATTGGAGTGGAACCGGCAACACAGAAATGATGGCACAGAAAGTAGCAGAGGGAGCAAAAGAGGCAGGCGCAGAAGTTTCTGTTCTGACTTGCGCAGATTTCTCTGCGGATGATGTAGATGCATACGATGCAATCGCTTTCGGATGCCCGGCTATGGGGGCAGAAGAGCTGGAAGATACCGAGTTCGAGCCAATGTTCTCCGCATGTGAATCCAAACTCTCCGGAAAGAAAATCGCTCTGTTCGGTTCCTATGGATGGGGAGACGGCGAGTGGATGCGCACCTGGGAAGAAAGCTGCAAAAATGATGGCGCCGAGCTGGTATGCGACAGCGTGATCTGCGCAGACGCGCCAGATGATGAAGCTGAGGCAGCATGCATTGCACTTGGAAAAGCACTCTGCTAAGCATAAATAAAAGGAAGAAAAAGCGGCAGCCCTTTTGTCTGGGACTGCCGCTTTTTTTTTCGGACAATGAGAAAGACTCGCTGTCATTTGGCTGTTAAAATTCGGTATCATCCGCATCGGATGGCCGTGACGGTTTTAAAAGAATTCCGTTGATTTCCACTTCATCGGCTGCCTCGATCAGAATATACGGTGTTCCGTCGATCGTACGGGTTTCGATGAGCTGGGCCTTTTCCGGGCTGACTTTGATGATAACATCCGGGGTGCGGATCTCGTAGTTCCGTGTACTGGCCACGTTCGAGGCAACGAAGCTTGCTTTCTCATCCGCAATGGATTCGTACTTCTCGTCGAACTCGTCAAGCTGTTCATTCGGTACGCCGCTGCTGGCGAGCAGACGTTTTACCTCGTGTTTATCGAGCACCACCGGTTCCGGATCGTCTTTCCGCTCTTCAATCATGGTATTTAAGTTCTCCTGAATGGTCATAACAGTAGAAAAATCACAGGCGGAATCGAGAGTTTCTTCTATAATAGACTGAAACGTTTCTTTCTGAGATTTCGCGGAAAGCGGCGCCTGACAGCCCAGGAAGTGGTCGAGAAAGTCCGGCTGATCCATCTCTGCGTTTTTCGTGAAATACAGCAGATTGTGGATATCCGTGTTGCGGTCTGTGAAGGCCGGGAAGAGAAAACCGTTTTCCGGTGCGCCGACCACCCAGTCCTGCACGCGGTTTTCAATCGTATTGTGGGACACATTGTAGCAGAGACCCGGTTTGTCGAGTTTTACCGGGCAGATGCTGCAGAGGATAAATTCATAGACGTAATCGGAAGCATCGTTCATATCCAGATTATCAGAAGCGCGTCCCGGGACATCGTAGGCACCATGGATCAGAATAATATAGTAGTTTTCCGGATAGAGATAATCCGCCATCACCTTTTCATAAAATTCATCAATCAGCGCTTCGTCCTTCAGCTCACTGTTGCGGAGTTTTAAGAGAAACTCCTGTGTGCCGCCCTCACTTTCCTGGGAGAGCGGGAACTCCATATTCAGCAGATTCTTTCCGATGGTACCGGAGAGGGTGCTTTTAAAAATCTTAAAATACTTAAACATTTCTTCCTCTTCGAGAGAGAGAAACGCTTCTTTTAATTTTGTCTTAATATTCTTTTCCGCATCCACATAGCATCCGCAGATTCGCGTGATCGCACAGTGGGATGGGGTAAACAGTTTTTTAATTTCGGCAATTTCCTTTTTGTTCATATAGAATGCTCCTTTATCAGCAATTTCGTATCTTAGACAAGTACTTTCTATTATTAGACCATAGGGAAGGGAAAAGGACAAGAAAGAAAATGGCGACTATATCTTTTTACTACTTTAAATATAATTTCAAAAATCTTGACAGAGGTACCGATTCTGTTATACGATTAGGTCTAATAAAGGGGAGTAATTTAAGTTTGAAAATTTGCGTTTGCAAGTCTTCCGATTATTCAGTTGCTTAAATGGATACGCATGAAATTAAGAAAAAGAGGAGAATGATAGTGGATATAAGTAAAAAATCTGTAAAAAAAATCCGGGAACTTATTGTGTTTACAGCATTTCTTGTGGTCGCACTGTGGAAGTTTAATGTGGTACTCGATGTGTTGAAAGCAATATGGGGATCGTATTTCCATTTGTACTTGGCGGAGCGATCGCATTTGTGACCAACGTGCCAATGAGCTTTTTGGAAAGAAAATTTTTGGAAGGGTAAAAAAAGAAAATAAGATAGTCGAAAAACTGGCAAGACCAATAAGCCTGTTCCTCACGATCGTATTTGCGGTTGGCGTGATTGTACTGGTGATGTTTGGTGTGATTCCGCAGCTTACGCGGACAATAGGAACCCTGATGATGAGTATCGCTGATTTTATTCCGCAGATGCAAAGCTGGATCCGGGAGTTTTCCCATAATAACCAGGAAATCATGAAGCTTGTAGATCAGGTACAGTTTAATCCGGATCAGGCGATCAAGTGGGGGATAAGCCTTCTTGGAAACGGTGCAGGAAATATGATGAATACCACAATGTCAGCAGTGGGTTCCATAGTCAGTGGATTGGCAACCTTTTTTATTGCTTTTTCATTTGCCTGCTATGTTCTTTTTCAGAAGGAGAAGCTGCATGTGCAGATCCGAAAAGTATTTTTTGCCTTTCTCCCAAAGAAAAAGGCAGATGCTTTTCTTAAAGTCTGTTCTCTGACTTATCGGACATTTGCAAATTTTCTTACAGGTCAGTGTCTGGAAGCCGTGATCCTTGGCTGTATGTTTGTTGTGATATTGAGCATTTTGAGGATGCCATATGCACTTTTGATCGGAGTTTTAATTGCGTTTACGGCATTGATCCCGATTTTCGGAGCCTTCATCGGGTGTGCGGTGGGAAGCTTTTTGATCTTTATGGTAAATCCGAAACAGGCGATTTTATTTATTATAGTATTTCTGGTGCTGCAGCAGATCGAGGGAAATCTGATCTATCCTCATGTTGTAGGTGAGTCTGTAGGGCTTCCATCGATCTGGGTTCTTGCAGCAGTTACGATCGGCGGAAACCTTATGGGAATTGTAGGTATGCTTGTTTTCATTCCGTTGCTTTCCGTGTTCTATACTATTTTTCGGGAATTCGTATATCTGCGCCTGAAGAAAAAGCATATCAAACAGGTGACAAAGACAGAAATAGAGGAATATACGGCGGAGGAAATTAGTAAATAGTGACATATCAGAGGGGAAATGATATGATGGACTTGTATTGGGATAGTTAAGAAAAATCTTATATTTAAGGGGGGAGTTACTATGTGGTTTGTGTTTGCCTTGCTGTCTGCTGTATTTGCGGCGCTGACCTCCATACTGGCCAAGATAGGTATTGCCGGTGTTAATTCGAATCTTGCAACAGCGATTCGAACGATGGTGGTGTTGGTTATGGCGTGGGGAATGGTTTTCCTCACAAATACCCAGGGCGGGATCGCAGCAATCAGCAAAAAAAAGCTGGCTGTTTCTGACCCTTTCAGGTCTGGCAACGGGTGCTTCGTGGTTATGCTATTATCGTGCCCTGCAGATAGGCGATGCATCCAAGGTTGTGCCGATAGACAAGCTGAGTGTCGTGATCACACTGGTACTGGCATTTGTTTTTTTGCATGAGAAATTCACAGCAAAATCGATGATGGGATGTATTTTGATCGGTGTGGGAACATTATTGATGGTTTTGTAAAAATGCATAAGAAAACTATATACAAAAGGAGAGTGTTATGAAAACACGAAAGAAAATTTCAGCAAAGCTGCTGGCAATCATGATTATTGCTGCATTGCTGCTTCCTCTTGCATGGAATGTTCCGGTGGAAGCAGCCGAGGCAAAACAGATCGATGTTTTGTTCAGCCATGATACACATTCGCATTTGAACAGCTTTTCAACCATCGTAGATGGAGATCAAAAAGAAGTTGGCGGATTTGCAAGGATCAAAACCCTGATCGATGAAAAGAAGCAGGAAGATCCGGACACCCTGGTGCTGGATGGCGGCGATTTTTCCATGGGAACCCTGATTCAGACCGTATACGAAACGGAGGCGGCAGAGCTTCGGATGCTGGGATATCTGGGGTATGATGTGACGACTCTGGGGAATCATGAATATGATTATCGTTCAAAGGGACTGGCAAATATGCTGGAGGCTGCGAAGGCTTCCGGTGAGACAGTGCCGGCACTGGTAGTGTGCAACGTGGACTGGGACAGCATGGAGCAGGATGGATTAAGCGATGGTCAGAAGCAGATCCGGTCGGCATTTGAAGCCTACGGTGTGAAGGATTATGTAGTAGTTCAAAAAGGAGATGTAAAGGCTGCGGTAGTCGGTGTGTTCGGTAAGGATGCCCTGGAATGTGCACCGACCTGTGAATTAAAGTTCAAGGATCCGGTTGAGGCCGTAAAACAGACGGTAGAAGAGATCCGAAAAAATGAAAAAGTGGATATGATCGCTTGTGTGTCCCATGGAGGAACCTGGGAGGATGAGAACAAATCGGAGGATGAGATCCTTGCAAAAGAGGTGCCGGATATCGACTTGATCATCAGCGGACATACGCACACAGAGCTGAAAGAGGCAATTCAGCATGGGAACACATATATCGTATCCTGCGGCGAATACGGAAGAAATCTGGGATCACTTTCTATGACACAGAAGCAGGACGGACGGTGGGAGCTGACATCCTATGAGCTGATCCCTGTTTCTGAGGATGTAAAACCGGACCAGGCGACACAGGAACAGATCGATGCCCTGATGGATACGGTGGATAAGAATTATCTTGCCGATTTCGGCTATACAAGGGAAGAGGTTCTTGCTGAAAATGATGTTGAATTCAACAGTCTGGAAGAAATGGGCACGAAGCACGAAGAGTTGAATCTTGGTGATATCATGTCCGATGCATACATATATGCAGTGGAAAATTCCGAGTATTATGATGGTGATCCGGTTGATGTAGCCGTTGTTCCAAGCGGAACCGTGCGGGATACATATACAAAGGGCGATATCACAGTAGAGGATGTTTTTAATTCCTTTTCACTGGGAATCGGAAAGGATGGTGTTGCCGGATATCCGCTGATCAGTGCATACCTGACCGGAAAGGAGCTGAGGCTGGTAGCGGAGGTGGATGCTTCTGTATCAGATTTTATGACAACGGCAAGGTTATATTGCAGTGGATTGAATTTTTGCATACAATCCACATCGGATGATCCTGAATAAGGTGACAGATTGTTATCTCACCAGGGCAGACGGAGAGCGGATCGAGATCCAGGATGACAAGCTGTATCATGTTGTGACAGATCTGTATACCGGCCAGATGCTTGGTTCAGTGATGAAAATGTCCTATGGACTGCTGTCTCTTGAACCGAAGGACAGGGATGGAAATCCTATTGAAAATCTGGAAGATCAGGCGATCATGGAGGATGACAGGGAATTAAAGGCCTGGGATGCGATCGCAAGATATATGCAGTCCTTTGAGGATACAGACGGCGACGGAATTGCCAATGTGCCGGAATATTATGAGACGACACATGGACGTAAGGTTGTGGAGGACAGCAGAAATATCATTGATCTGGTGAAGCAGCCGAATAAGTTTTCGGCAATGATCGCAGGTATTTGTCTGATCTTTATCGTGATCATTGTGCTTGTGGTATTTCTGATCCGAAGGATGATCCGCAGGATCAAAGTCAGAAAAGGAAAGAGAAATTCAAAATAAATATACGGCTGAGAAGAAAAGCTGTCGCTTTAGCGGTTAATAGATTGCAAAGCGACAGCTTTTATTTGAGATGAATTGCAATTTCTTTTGTAAAATTGTAGAATGAAAGAGCTTATGAAAAAGAGTCATGAAAGAGAGAATCGGGAAATGAATGATAAAATCGCAGTTTGTCTTGGAAAGGGCGGACAGAGAGATATGGCGGAAGCCTTTTGCAGGAGGACCGGAGCGCAGCTTCAGAATAAGCCGGGAGATTTTCTGACGGTGCGGTTTGATTCCGAGGGGCGTTTCGCTTGTCCGGTTTCGGGCTGACCTATCGAGGGGGATTTTT
>ENA-OQIX01000063-OQIX01000063.1-human-gut-metagenome-genome-assembly--contig:-NODE-63-length-18417-cov-3.176381_pt1 | contig 18417 bp, 16 predicted proteins | sample MGYA00242591_ERZ504756 | MGnify/ENA primary metagenome ERZ504756 (study PRJEB26092, sample SAMD00036369) | human gut metagenome | host: Homo sapiens | study: EMG produced TPA metagenomics assembly of...
ACCTGCACGCCCAACCTGGTGCTGCCCGGTGGCGGTAAGTTCCAGGACACGCTCGATGGCATCTATCCGCACCTGCTGCCGATGATCTTCATCATCTTCTGCTGGTACATGATGACCAAGAAGAAGGTCAACCCCATCGTTATGATGCTGATCCTCGTTGTGATCGCATTTGTGGGCGTTCTCATTGGCTTCTTCGACCCGGCACTGAGCTACTAGTCATCATCCCCTGGCCCCCTGTAAGGCCGTGCGGCCTCAACCGCACGGCCTTCTGATTTTGCGCCGCCCTTCAAGGGCAATATGGCCAGCGACCTCCATCGCCTACACGACACCCGCTATATTGCTCTTGAAAGATGACGTATTCGACAAACGATGCACTTGCGCATGATGCACACTTTGCACGAGGAGGACCATATGCACGAGAAACATGGACACGACCTTTCGCGCGACGACTTGATTCGCGAGGCAAAGATGCAGACCGATGCTATTCAGCGGCTCAATGTTTGGCTGCGCCTGGGCTATTCGCTCGTGGCGATTGGCTTTTTGATGGGGATGTGGGGTATGCAGGGCGGCCCCGGCTGGGGTGTCCCCGTGGGCATCGTGTGCCTGGTGGTGGGCACTCCGCTTTCGATCGTGCTTAAGGTCGGCACGACCAACGCCAAAAAGAATGTCGAGCGCATGCTCGAGGCCGCTGGTGTCGACGTTGAGGAGCTTATGCGACGCAAGAAGGACGAGCAATAGACTTCCGCGTTGGGGTATCATAAATAATTGTTGCGAATGTTAACTAATGTACGGCAAATGACGGTTTTATGGCCCTTCTAGAGTTGCAAAGGACAATATCCCCAGTGGATTACGATGACGTCGCTCGAAAACTGATTGTGTACTCACGTTCCCTTGCCAAGGGATCCTTGAGTGCTGCCGGCGGCGCCAGTGTGGGCGAGGCACCGGTTTTACAGTATCTATCGGGTATTGACGGTGATGTCATTCCCTCCGAGATTGCCAAGAAGCTGAAATTCTCCCGTGCGCGCATGTCGCATATCTTGGATTCACTCGAGAGTAAGGGTTACGTTCAGCGCAGGACTGATCCAAACGATCGTCGGCGTGTGCTGGTGAGCATTACCGAGGAAGGCCGTGTATTTCGCGGCGAAAAAAAATGCCGAGAGTGTGGCATCACTCTCGAAACAACTCTCAGCGCTCGGCGAGCACGATGCCCAGGAGCTCGTGCGCATCCTGAATAAAGCTTACAGCCTTACCTATGATGCCGACGACTACCTGGACAATCTATAAGGATAAAGACAGACATTTAGGTGCATCTTGAAATGCACCCGGGACAGTTGTGCCCATCAGCCACCGTCAACATCTCATTCCAAACCAAATCAGCCAACGTACGTCATGGCAATCCCCGGTAGGTTGCAGGATGGCGGCTGAGCCTTTCCCTCGGGAAACTTCGCGAAGCCCAGTTCCCGAGGGAAAGGTATGGTCTGTGTAATACCAGACAAACAGTACATTTTTGCTAGATTGGTATTTGACTGAAGAACCAATTGGTATGGCTTATTAAGCCCACCTTGCCGCTGACGCTCATTTTACTGCCGCTGGTGGACTTCCGAACTTGGTTGCGCAAGTGCTCCCATATATTGATATGACCTAGTAGGTGGCTATCTGGTTACTATCAGTTGGCCCCTTGGTAACGGGTGGCCCCATTGTGCGGAATGTACCGAACATCCCCGTTTGATACGTTTTCCCATGCTGCCGGGGGGGCGTCCTCGGCACCTCAGCATCTCGGAAGAAAGGAGACCAGGTGCGCAGGAATTCCATTTTTACGAAACGGTGGGTGAAGGGAAGCGCGGTCCTCGTTGCCACTGCAGCGACGCTCGTGTTTGCCAATCCCCAGCAGGCGATTGCCACGCCACTCAAGGGCGTCGACTCGGCGACCGTGTCCCAGTCTGCCTCGAATGTCGTCGACATCGATTTCGCTGACGGCATCAAGGGCCGTATTACGTTCCTCGAGGACGGTATTTTCCGTTATAACGTCGACCCCAAGGGTGAGTTTTCCGAGTACGCCACGCCGCGCAGTAAGTCCCACACGGCTAAGATCCAGGCTCAGCCCGATACCTCGGACACCTACAGGCAAGCCGAGTGCGACGGTTGCCGACAAGGGCGACACTATCGAGATCACCGGCGGAAAGGCGACCGTGATCCTGGACAAGGCGACTGGCAAGATGAGTATCAAGTCAGGCGACCGTGTCGTGGTTTCCGAGTCCGCGCCCCTCGACCTTGATAGAAGGGTACCGTCCAGACGCTCGCCAAGGAGAAGTCCGAGAACTTCTTTGGCGGCGGCACCCAGAACGGACGCTTCCTGCACACCAACCAGACCATCGCCATCTCCAACACGAACAACTGGACCGATGGCGGCGTTGCCTCGCCCAACCCGTTTTATTGGACGAGTGACGGCTACGGCGTGCTCCGAAACACGTTTGCAGAGGGTTCCTACGACTTCGGTTCCACGGACTCATCGACGGTCACGACTTTGCACAGCGAGAATGAGTTTGATGCCTACTACTTCGTGGCGACCAACGAGGGAGCTTCGAACGTGGCAACTGAGATGCTGCAGGACTACTACAAGGTGACCGGTAACCCGGTACTGCTGCCCGAGTACGGGTTCTACCTTGGTCATCTTAATGCCTATAACCGTGATGGCTGGTCAACGACCTCGGGTCAAAAGAAGTGGGAGACCAAGGGCAGCAAGTCCTCGAGCGAGAAGGGCGACGTTAAGTACGAGTCTGGCATGTCGACGGGCTACAAGCTCGACGGCACACTTGCGGCCGAGACGCTCAACGGTGAGGGCCCTACGGTTGATACCGAGAACATGAAAGCGACCGATTTCGACCGCCAGTTCTCTGCTCGGCAGGTTATCGATGACTACGAGGACAGCGACATGCCGCTCGGCTGGTTCCTGCCGAACGACGGCTACGGCGCCGGCTATGGCCAGAACGGTTACTACAAGACCGGCGGCGTCAACTCCGACGGAGCGAGCTCGGCCGACCGTCTTAACGCTGTGCGTGCCAACGTCGACAACCTTAAGAAGTTCACCGAGTATGCCAACTCAAAGGGTGTGAGCACGGGCTTGTGGACCCAGTCCAACCTTGAGCCCGACAGCAACCCTGAGACCCCGTGGCATCTGCTTCGCGACTTCGACGCCGAGGTCAAGACGGGAGGCATCACTACCCTTAAGACCGACGTTGCCTGGGTTGGATCTGGCTACTCCTTTGGTCTTAATGGCATCAAGACAGCTTATGACACGGTGACGACCGGCGCTAACAAGCGCCCCAACATCATCACGCTCGATGGTTGGGCCGGCACGCAGCGCTTTGGTGGCATTTGGACCGGCGACCAGTATGGCGGTAACTGGGAGTACATTCGCTTCCATATCCCCACGTATATCGGTCAGAGTCTTTCGGGCAACCCCAACATCGGCTCCGACATGGATGGCATCTTTGGCGGCGACCCCATCATCTCTGCGCGTGACTACCAGTGGAAGACGTTCACGCCCTCTATGCTCGACATGGACGGTTGGGGCACCTACCGTAAATCGCCCATGACGCACGGCGATCCCTACACAGGCATCTCGCGCTTCTATCTCAAGCTCAAGGCGCAGCTCATGCCCTATATCTACACGAGCGCGGCCTCGGCGGCCAACATCGACACGGGTAACGGCGATGCCGGCCTGCCCATGATCCGCGCCATGCTGCTTTCTGACAACTCCGAGTACGCCGCAAGCACTTCGACGCAGTACCAGTATATGTTCGGTGAGAACTTCCTAGTGGCACCGGTGTATCAGGATACCCAGGCAGATGAGAACGGCAACGACATTCGCAATGGGATCTACCTCCCCAACTACGGCACCGACGAGAATCCCACCATCTGGATCGATTACTTCTCGGGTAAGCAGTATCGCGGCGGCCAGGTTCTCAACAACTACGAGGCTCCGCTTTGGAAGCTGCCGCTGTTTGTGAAGGCCAACGCTATCGTGCCGATGTACGCCGAGAACAACAACCCCGAGGCAGTGAGCGACACCAACACCAAGGGTACCGACCGCAGTCAGCGTATCGTCGAGTTCTTCGCCACCGAGGGCGACGGCACCTTTACGCAGTACGAGGACGACGGCTCCTCCATCGAAAACAACACGACTGAGGACGATTCCTACGGCACGATCGACAATATCTCCTACGGTGAGCATGTGAGCACCGTCTACAGCTCCAAGGCCGCAGGCGGCACCGCGACCTTTACCGCCGAGGCCTCGCAGGGCGGCTACAACGGCTACGACTCCAACCGCACCACGACCTTCGTGGCCAATGTGTCCGCCAAGCCCACGAGCGTCGTCGCCAAGAACGGCGGATCCGCACTCAACGTGGTTGAGGTCAACTCGCAGGAGACCTTTGACGCCGCGACCCCCGAGGCCGGCCAGGCGGTCTACTTCTACAGCAAGACCCCCAACCTCAACCACTACGGCAGCGATGCGGACGGCACCGAGGCCGAGCAGGGCGAGAGCTTCAACAACACCAAGATCACCACGAACCCCAAGGTCTACGTCAAGTTCGCGAAGACCGATGTTGCTGCAGCGGCGCAGACGCTTGAGCTGGGCGGTTTCGTGAACGCCGACGCAACGCTCACAGCCGATCGCCTCAACGAGAACCTCTCCGCACCCACGAACCTTGCTGCCCCCGAGGACGTCACGACCCAACGAGCATCAAGCTCACCTGGGAAAGTCGATGGTGCTACCTCCTACGACCTTAAGGTCGACGGCACTGTGTTTGCCGTGGTGATGCGGCCGAGTTCACGCACACCGACCTCGCCTACAATAGCAAGCACACCTACCAGATTCGTTCGCGCAACGCCGAGGGTTACTCCGCCTGGAGCGATGTGCTCGAGGCGAACTCCGCACTCGATCCGTGGCGGAACGTCCCCGACGCCGAGCAAATCACCTGGGAGGGCTCACTTTACGGCAGCCATAAGGCCGAGCTCGCCTTCGACCATGAGTTCCAGTCGGGCGACGGCGGTTTCCACTCCGGTGGCAACGATCTGGGCAAGGCGCTTACCGTTGACTATGGACGCGCTTACAAGCTCGATAAGCTCGAGTACTATCCGCGCGATGACGCCGGCAACGGCACTGTGACCAAGATGCGTGTTGAGACGAGTCTCGATGGCGTCCACTGGACGAGCCAGGAGGTCGATTGGGCACGTTCCGCTGATTGTAAGACGGTAGCGTTTGACGGCACCGTGGCCGCCCGTTACGTGCGCATGACACCGCTCGCCTCGGTCGGCAATTTCTTCTCCGCGTCCGAGATTGCCATCTACAAGACCGACGGCACGGATGGCTTCGCCGTGGGCTCCAACCTCAACAAGGCCACGATCTCCGACGGAGACTACTCCAACATGAAGAACTACCTGGGCCTCGAGAATCGCGAGCCCGATACCCCGACGTTCGGTTCGCAGATCCGCGACCACTTCGCCGACCTCAACGATAACGGCGTTTACGACGTCTACGATTACTCGTTCACCATGGCGGGTCTTGACGGTGGCACTAAACAAAAGGGCAAGGTCGCAGGTTCGCTCGCGGTGATACCGAGCAAGACCGAGGTCGAGGCTGGTGATGAGATCACCGTTGATGTCTATGCGGCCGACGCCAAGAACGTCAACGCCCTGGGCGCTCTCGTCAACTTCAAGAGCGACCAGTTCGAGTTTGTGTCCGAGAGCATCGCGCAGGACGGCTCGACTGCCGGCATGGAGAACCTGTCTCGCGAGAAGGTCCAGTTCGCGGACAGAACGCAGACTATCAATCTCGCCTTTGCCAACCGCGGCGATGGCAAGCTCTACAACGGTACCGGCGCGGTGGCGAGTTTCAAGCTCAAGGCCAAGACCGCCGGCAAGGTCGAACTGCCCTCGACATCTTGGCTCATCGGTCCGGCATGCGACGCGCTTGAGTTTGCGAGCGACGGCACGGTGACGATGCCGGATGTTCCTCAGCCAACGGTCGCCGAGTACGGTCAGGATGCCTTCAACATCACGATGACCAACGATGAGCTCACGACCGACGACGGGACCAACGTCGAGAAACTTATCCAGCAGAAGAGCTATAACGCGCTGTTCGATAATAACGAGGGCGACAACGGCTTTGAGTTCCTATGGGACTGGAGCGGCAACTGGGACAGCGAGGTAAGCTTCCGAGTTACGTGAAGCTTCCCACCACGATGACATTCGCATTTAAGACGCCGTCGAAACTCGATAGTGTCGAGGTCGTTAACCGCAACGGTGGCAACGGAACCGTGCAGAAGATCAAGGCTGTCGTGACGTTCGAGGATGGCTCGACCCAAGAGTTCGCGGGCGGGGAGTACGATTCCTTCCGGGCTCGCTACGCCTTTGGCCTCTCTGCCGAGAACAAGGGCAAGAAGGCGACCAAGGTCGAGGTCACGCCGCTTGAGGCATCGGGTGACCAGATGCTCACACTGCGTGAGGTCAACTTCAACTACACGCAGGGTGTCGAGGCCATCGAGGGTGTCGAGCTAGGCAAGAACCAGACCGAGTTCTTTGAAGGCGACATTACGCCCGTCGACGCCAAGGCTACGCCTGAGAGCGCTGGCTACCCCTATGTGACGGTCGAGAGCTCCGACCCCTCTGTGGTAAGCGTCTCCGCTGTTCAGGCTGGCGATAGCGTGAGCTACTACCTGCGTGCCAACAAGGCCGGCAAGGCAAAGATCACGGTGGCGTCGGTACTCGACCCCTCCCAAGACCGCATCCTATGAGGTCGAGGTCAAGGCTGGTGTCGATACCTCTGCGCTCGTGGCAGCGCTTTCCAAGGCCGCGGGCTACAGCGAGTCCGTCTACACCAAGGATTCCTATGCAGCTCTCACCACTGCGGTCGAGGCGGCTCGGAAGCTCCTCGACAGCGGCCAGGGCAGCTATAGCAAGAAGGATGTCGCAGACGCCACTGCCAAGATCGAGAAGGCAATCGACGGCCTCAAGATGCGCCCTGTCGATGAGAAGATCCTCATCAACACGCCCGAGAACCGCAAGAACGTCAAGGTGGCCGACTTCTCGAGTGAGGCCGACTACGAGGGCAGCAACGCCGTCAACGCTCTCGACGGCGACGAGCGGACGCTTTGGCACAGCGACTGGGCCCATGGGACCGGTATGCCCCAGTATCTGAGTGTCGACCTGGGCCGCGACTACGATCTCACCGACGTTACATTCCTGCCGCGCCAGGACGGCGGCACTAACGGCGATATCTTCGAGGCCGAGATACTGGTCTCCGACACTGCCGACGGTTATGAGATGGGCACCGCCGCGTCGATGGGTACGTTCGCCTTCGACAACGACGGCCGCGTGCTCACCGACCGTGGCGACTGGAAGCAGATGAGCTTTGGCGCCGCGCGCGGTCGCTACGTGACCGTCAAGGTGATTCACGCCGGCGGTGGCGACGTTGATGCCTACTGCAGCATGGCGGAGCTCAAGTTCTACGGTACGGCCGTCCCCGATCCGGTGGCGAAGGATGATCTCGCTACCGCGATCGAAAAGGTTGATGCCGAGGTTGCTGCCGGCGACCTCAAGGCCGGTGACTACACCGAGGCCTCCTGGACGGCGCTCGAGAACGCCCTGGCGAGCGCCCGCGCCATCTTGAGCGATGAGGACGCCACGCAGGACGAGGTCGACCAGGCGCTCAGGGCGCTCGAGAGCGCCCGCGGCGCGCTCGAGAAGACCCCGGTGGTCCCGGTCGAGAATCCGACTAAGAAGCAGCTCAAGGCCCTGGTCAAGCAGGCGAAGGAGACTGACACCAGGGGCAAGACGGACGAGTCTGTCAAGGCCCTGACGGATGCCATTACCTACGCCGAGGACGTCTTGGGTGATGAGAATGCTTCCGACACCCAGCTCCAGGCGGCCTATGACCAGCTCAAGCTGGCCATTGAGAGCCTCAGGGATGCCGACTCCGGCAACCAGGGCGGCTCGGGCAACCAGGGTTCCGGCAATGGCTCGAACGGCGGCAACCAGGCGGGCAAGCCCGCAGGCGACAAGGCCCAGGGCAGCAAGAAGAACGGTTCGGCGATCCCCAATACCGGCGACCAGACGGCGGCGACCGTCGTGACCGTCGGTGGTCTCGGCGCCATCATCGCCGCGATCGGCGCTTTCTTCCATCGTCGCAGCAAGGCCAAGTAGCCCCAGCAACAGCTAAGCAAGCGTGCCCGCCGTCCCACCCAAGGACGGTGGGCATGCTTTTTGAATGTAGGCGGAAAGCTCCGACCCTTCGGCCTTAATCTCGCAAAGCATTCCGTCTCTCACCGAACACATCGGCATCGGTGGCTATACTTGAATTATTTGCAGTTAAGGGTCGCGGATTCGCTGCGTCACCGCTCTCAACAGGAGGTCTATGTTTATGGCAGATCAGAAGCCGGTTGTCGGGATCATCATGGGTTCCAAGTCCGATCTGGGCGTTATGGAAGGCTGCACCGCCGAGCTCGAGGCACTGGGTGTGCCCTATGAGCTCGTCATTGCGAGCGCGCACCGCACGCCGGCGAAGGTCCACGAGTGGGCTTCGACTGCCGCCGATCGCGGTATCAAAGTGATTATCGCCGCCGCCGGCAAGGCCGCTCACTTGGGTGGTGTCGTGGCTGCCTTTACGCCGCTGCCGGTTATCGGCGTGCCTATGAAGACGAGTGACCTGGGCGGTATGGATTCGCTGCTGTCGATGGTGCAGATGCCTTCGGGCGTGCCCGTGGCCTGCGTTGCCATCAACGGTGCCAAGAACGCCGCCATCTATGCCACACAGATTCTGGGTGCTTGCGACCCCGAGTACCGCAAGGTTATCGAGAAGATGAAGCAGGAGATGGCTGACGCCTAAGCGTTCCGCCGTTTCACCGCAGTATAAGGAGAGCCATGTCCGATTATCAGGGAAAACGATTCAAGGCTTCTCAGATTCCCGATCCGTCGAAGCCGGGTGCTGCCCGTGCGGCACAGCAGGGTCGGACATCCTCTCCTCAGCAGCCGCGCGCGCCGCGCCCCGTGACACCGGCGACGCATCGTCGACAGGACGCGCCGGCCGCATATCGTCCTGTCTTATAGCTCCGCTAAGAAGACCGCCCCGGTCCTTCTATCGCATGCCGCGCCGTCGGAGTCGCACCGAGCCGCCGCGCAAAAGACGCCACTCCATTATTCCCATTCTGCTCATCATCATCGGTATCGGTCTGATTGTCGCCGCCGCCGCTATTTTTATTAATGCCCAGATTGGCTATAAGCAGGCGAGCGATTCGTATCAGAAAATCGAGAAGCAATATGTAAGCGATAAGGACGCCAGGCGGCGTTGCCGATTTATCGACTTTGATGCGGCTTGCTCAGACGAACCCCGAGATTGTGGGTTGGATTTACGTGCCGGGAAACCAACATCAAACTATCCCCGTGGTGCAGACCAACAACAAACTCCAAATACCTCAACACGCTGTTCGATGGCACGTCTAACGCCTCGGGTGCCATCTTCTTGGATAGCGATGACACCGCGCCGGGAATAGTCGACCAGCAGACCACGATCTACGGCCACCATATGAACGATGGGTCGATGTTCAACGTGATTTCGGATACGACTGACCAGGCAACGTTCGATAGCATTGAATATGTGTACTACATCACGCGCGATGCGACGTATAAGTTGCGTCCGCTGGCGACCAAGGTGGTCGAGGACACGTATGCCAAGGCGCGCACGACCAATTTTGAGGGCGACGACGGACTCAAGAACTACCTGTCCGAGATGCTCGACGGCGCTTCTGCCGTGGCGAGTGATGCCACCGATCGTGCCGCTTCGGCAACTAAGGTTGTAACGCTTGTGACCTGTCGTTCGCTGTCGCTGAGCAACACACGCGCCGTCATGGTGCTCACGCCGGTCGAGGAATAAGTTGTTCGAGAGTAGCTAAAAAGGCCCCGTCCCAAATTGGCTACTCGACGACGGTAAGGGAGAAATGATGCTCGAGAGTGGCAAATTGATGCCTTCGATTGATGCTTGGCTGCGCGAGGCCAAGGCCGATGCTTCGGCGGCAGGCTGTGGGATGTATCTGACGCATAACGGTGTGGTGCGCGCGACGCCCAAGGCTGAGGTGCGCGGAGTCGAGACCGATGGCGTGGCGCCAGGCCACAGGGTGGGCGGCATGGTCTTTGACTACGACGCCGAAAAGGTACGGTCTGCTATCGAGACTACGCGCGCGATGCCGGGTATCGGCTATGTGCGCGTGTGGCTGGCAAGCGGCGAGCTTACCGTAGGTGACGACATCATGCTCGTGCTTATCGGCGGGGACATTCGCCCACACGTGGTCGATGCACTGCAGGCGCTCGTTGGCACCATCAAGAACGAATGCGTGAGTGAGGTCGAGCGCGAGGCATAGAGGATTGCGTCGATAGAAGGATCGTTTATAAAAATGCCCACCGGTACGTGTGATACCGGCGGGCATTTTGCGTTTTGGGCGCGGCGGGCGCTAAACGCGCGTGGCGTCCTTGGGGCTCATGGTCATGCTCTGGAAGCGGTTCTCCATGTAGTCGTTATCGAAATACTTGCCGTAGAACTGTGCGACGGGAATGTCCGGTCTCCGTGCCGTTAACGCGCTGGTACCAGTAGTCGAGCGACTGCAGCGTCATGACGCCGTCGACCAGCATAATGACGGTAAAGATGACGGTGGCCGAGTAGCGGCTCTTCCAGGGGATCTTGTTGATGAGCTTAAGCAGCCTCGGTAGCAGCAGCTTGATCCAGATGAGGCCACCTAGGCCCCACAGGCAGGCAAAGCCCGTGCAGGTGCGTCCGCCCGTGAGGACCACGAGCGGATCGGGCAAACCAAACAGCGTTATGTGCGAGTAGCTCCACGAGACCACGCCAAACGCGGTCTGCATAAACCAGCCCACGAACACCTCAAAGCTCGCGCCGAGCACAGCGCTCACCAAGGAAAATGATGAGTGGGGTTCTTTTTGTAGAAGCGGTTTAAGCACCATGGTCATGAGCACGGCGCCAAATCCGTAGATGGGGCTGAAAGGGCCAAACAGCATGCCGGCGCGGTCCTGGTAGACGCCCGGGTCGTTGACCGTCATGTGCCAGATGTCCTCCAAGATAAGTCCCAGTACGCAGCAGACGAAGAATACCCAGAACAGGTTGAAGTAGTTGAGCTTGATGTAGCCCTCGCCGGTCTCATCGCGGCCGAGCATGCCCTCGGCGGCGGCATCGCGGTCGAGCATCTCCTGCAGGCGGCGCTGCAGCTCGCGCTCCTGACGCAGCGTGGGGTCGACGGTGGCCGAAAGCGCGATGAGGATGCCGAGCTGAATAGCGGGGCGCAGCAAGAAGGGCCCGATACCCTGGAGCATCACGTCGACCAAAAGCTCGACGACGGTGAATGCAATAAGGATGTAGGACAGGCGGGCGGCGTTGCGGCGCTGGTTTTTGATAAGGTCCAGGCCAAAGATGATTAGGATGACGGCACTTGCCGCAGAGAGCATGATGCCGGCGACGATAAGGCCGACTGCGACGAGCGTGTTGTCGCCGAGCTTTTCGGTGGCGTTGCCGTTAACAAGTGCCGTGATGACCTGCCACATAAAGGCAGCGACCGACGGGAGCGTGCCCACGCCGGAAAGGATGCACAGGACGGCGTACACCTTAATGATGAGGGGAATCTTCTTGACCTCGGTGGCGCTGGGGACGCTAGGGTCGAGTTCGTTTCGATCCATACAGAACCTTTCTCGCTTTGTTGTAGGTTATAAGGATACGCCGCCGACCTGCCAAAAGACAGGACGAACGTCCCAATTGCAACTTTGTAATCCCCAACGGCAGACGCGGCGGCCATCTGGGGGCGCGGGCACTTACACTGGACAGACCGATAAAATGTTTGGCAACAAAACTGATTATTAGCTCGGTGGGCTTTTAAAAAGCGCTGCTCATGCGCTGGGGAGCACGTCGCGCCGTGCGTATAATAAGGCGGGTAACGCCAAAAATACGAGGCTCTGAGGGGATACCATGTCTCAAGAAACCATCCGCGCGGCCGAGCGTGCCGCGGGACAGGTGAACACCATGTCGACGTATGATCCGGACTCCGACCAGCTGCATGAGGAATGTGGCATTTTCGGCGTATGGGCGCCCGATCGCGACGTGGCTCGACTGACGTACTTTGGCCTGCGTGCGCTGCAGCACCGTGGCCAGGAATCGGCTGGAATCGCCGTGGGTGACGGCGGCACGGTTATGGTCCGCAAAGATCTGGGCCTGCTCGACCGCGTGTTCTCCAACGCCGACCTGTCGACGCTCTCCGGCCAGCTGGCCGTGGGCCACGTGCGCTATGGCACCGCCGGTGCCAAGAGCTGGGAAGCCTCTCAGCCGCACCTCTCTACCATCAACAGCGTCATTATCGCGCTCGCGCACAACGGCACCCTCGTCAACACCGACGAGCTGCGCCGTCAGCTGATCGAGCTGGGCGTGCCGTTCCTCTCCAATTCGGATTCCGAGGTCGCGACCAAGCTTATCGGCTACTTTACCCAGCGTACGGGCCACCTGCGCGAGGGTATTCGCAAGACCATGGAGCTCGTGCGCGGCGGCTACGCCATGACGCTCATCAACGAGCAGGCGCTCTACGCATTCCGCGATCCACACGGCATTCGCCCGCTCGTGCTGGGCAAGCTGGTGGACGAGGGTCTGGACCAGGCCGATGCCGCAGCCGTTTCGCAGCTGCCGTCGCAGGACGGCGCCGCGACGGTCGACGCCACCACCCGTGTCACCCGCGCCGGCGGCTGGGTCGTCGCCTCCGAGACTTGTGCGCTCGACATTGTGGGCGCCGAGTACGTCCGCGACGTCCGTCCCGGTGAGATTTTGCGCATCAGCGCCGAGGGCCTTGTGTCCGAGCAGGGTGTGCCCGCTGCCGAAGAGCCTGCTAACTGCATCTTTGAGCAGGTCTACTTCGCCCGCCCCGATTCCATCATGAACGGCAAGAGCGTCTACGCCTGCCGTTACGACATGGGTCGTCAGCTGGCACATGAGGAGCCCGTCGAGGCCGACCTGGTCATCGGCGTGCCTGACTCCGGCCTGCCGCCCGCGGAGGGGTATTCGCACGAGAGCGGCATTCCCTTTGGCGAGGGCCTTATCAAGAACCGTTACGTGGGCCGCACGTTTATCGAGCCTACGCAGGAGTTGCGCGCCATGGGCGTGCGTATGAAACTCAACCCGCTGCGCGACAACATCGAGGGCAAGCGCCTGGTCGTCATCGACGACTCCATCGTCCGCGGCACCACCATGGTGCAGCTCGTCAAGATGCTGCGCAACGCCGGCGCCAAGGAGATTCATATCCGCATCAACTCGCCCGAGGTCATCTGGCCGTGCTTCTACGGTATCGATACCGACGTGCAGTCGCAGCTTATCAGCGCCAACAAGACGGTCGATGAGATCTGCGAGTACATTGGCGCCGATTCGCTGGCCTTCCTTTCGGTTGAGGGCCTGCTTAAGGTCATGCCCAAGGGCGGTTACTGCGATGCGTGCTTTACTGGACGCTACCCCGTAGCGATTCCCGAGAGCTTTGGCCGCGACAAGTTTATGGAGGGCTTTAAGCCCCGCAACCTGGACAAGCCGCTGCACTTTGACGACGACGCCGTGATCGAGAAATACGACGACCGCAGCTGGGAAGAGGAGCACGGCGAGGCATAAAACCTGCCATATGGGGACAGGTTTATTTTGGTAGGTTTTACCTGCTGTTTTGTTGATATGACGGCGCGTGCTGTTATGACATGCACCGAATCAAGGACAACTATGAGCACCGTTTGGCGCCCGCGCGGCGCCACGGTAGTGGGAGAGGAAGGCTCAGATGAGCGACAGCAAGCATGTGACGTATGAGGATGCCGGCGTCGATACCGCTGAGGGCGGCCGCGCCGTCGACGCGATTAAGCAGATGGTCAAGGACACCAATCGCCCCGAGGTTATCGGCGGCATCGGCGGCTTCGGTGGCCTGTTCTCGGCTGCCGCGCTTAAGGATATGGAAGACCCGATCCTGATTAGCGGTACCGACGGCGTGGGCACCAAGCTCGTGCTCGCCCAGATCATGGACCGTCACGAGACGGTGGGCCAGGACCTGGTCGCTATGTGCGTCAACGACATTCTGGCTTCGGGCGCCGAGCCGCTGTTCTTCCTGGACTACGTCGCCATCGGTCACATCGAGGCCGAGCACATGGCAAAGATCATCAAGGGTGTGGCCGACGGCTGCAAGCTCGCGGGCTGCGCGCTCGTGGGCGGTGAGATGGCCGAGCACCCGGGCGTCATGGCTCCTGCCGACTACGACCTTGCCGGATTTACCGTGGGCGTCGTCGACCGTCCCAAGATGCTCGACCCCGCAAACGTCCGCCCGGGCGATGTGATCCTGGGCCTGCCTTCCACCGGCGTGCACTCCAACGGCTACTCGCTCGTGCGTAAGGTCATTGGCGTCGACGGCATTAAGCCGGGCACGCCCGAGGCCGCCGCTAAGGCCGAGGAGCTGAGCCGTCCGCTCGAGGAGCTCGGCGGTGCATCGCTGGCAGACGCTCTGTTGGCCCCCACGCGCATCTACGTCAAGCCGATCCTGGAGCTGCTGCGCGGCGGCGTCAACGTGCATGCTATCGCCCACATCACCGGCGGCGGTATTACCGAGAACCTCAACCGTGCACTCGCCGACGACGTCGACGCCGTGGTCACCCGCAACGGCGCCGAGATGGGTTGGGACGTTCCGCCCGTCATCACCTACGTGTCGCGTCAGGCCGAGCTCGCGCCCAACGAGGCATGCAAGACCTTCAACATGGGCGTCGGCCTGTGCCTGATCGTCGCCCCCGAGGACGAGGCCGCGGTTACCGAAGCCCTGGTCGCGCTGGGCGAGAAGCCGTTCCGCGTGGGCGAGTGCGTCGAGGGTTCCGGTAAGGTCGTGTACTCCGATGAGCGCTAACGAGCAGATGGCTGCTAGTGAGGGCCTGGGCTTTGTGCCCTACACCCGTCCGACCGGCACCGATACGGTCGAGCCGCTCAAGATCGGTGTGCTCATCAGCGGTTCGGGTACCAACCTGCAGGCGCTGATCGATCTGATCGCCGCCGGTAAGCTCAACGCCTCGATTGAGCTTGTGGTGTCGAGCCGTCCTGCTAAGGTTGTCAGCGCGCTGAGCGCGCGGGCGATCCAGACGCTCACGCTGTCCAAGGATGTCTATGCCGACCCTATTGCCGCCGACGAGATCATCGCGCACGAGCTGCTCGAGCGCGGCTGCGAGTACGTGGTGATGGCCGGCTATATGCGCATGGTGCACACACCGCTGCTGGCGGCGTTTCCCAACCGCGTGGTCAACTTGCATCCGGCGCTGCTGCCGAGCTTTACCGGTGCGCATGCGATTGACGATGCCTTTGCGCGCGGCGTCAAGGTAACTGGCGTGACCGTGCATTTTGCCAACGAGGTCTACGACAACGGTCCCATCATCGCCCAGCGTGCGCTGGCTGTCGAGGAGGGCTGGGATGTCGACGCGCTCGAGGAGCACATCCACGCGATTGAGCACGTGCTGTATCCCGAGGTCGTGCAAATGCTCGCCGACGGCCGCGTCCACGTGCTGGAGAGCGGCAAGGTCGCAATTGATGCGCCCCGCGTCTAGCGGCGCACAGTACAATTTAGTTGAGTGGTCAGGGTGGTCATTGGCGCCAAGGCGCGCGTGGCCACCTTTTGTTTTGGGTAGTCATCGGGGACGTTCCTGAATGACTAGGTGAGAGAGGTGAGCGCATGGCGGATAACGAAGCGCTGTTTACGCCTGAGCTGGTGTTTTTTGATTGGGAGTGTGCGACGCCGGGTGAGGTGTTTGCGCAACTCGAGAGTGAGCTTGCTCCGCGCGGCTACATTGCCGACGGTTGGCTCGACGCCGTTCGCACGCGCGAGGATGCCTATCCCACGGGTCTTGCCATGCCGGCGGCAAACATTGCCATTCCGCATACCGATCCGGGGTTTGTGGCCAAGCCCTATATCGCGGTGGTGAAGCCCTCCGCGCCCGTGACATTTAACGCTATGGCTGGCATGGGCGCTCCGGTGCCGGCGCAGATCGTCATCAATCTGGGCATCGCCGAGCCGGGCGGCCAGGTCGAGGCTCTGCAGGCGCTCATGAACATCTTTATGGACGCCGATGCCGCAGCCGACGTGCTCGGCCAGACCACGCCGCAGGGCATGGTCGACGCCATCCGCCGCCACTTCTAAGGTGGGGCTAAGCCGGCACCTAGGGACGTTCCTTATGTGCCGGCACTTGGGGACTGTCCCTAACTGCCGGCAGAAAAGGAACGTCCCTAACTGCCGGCTGCCAGAGCTGTCCCCTTTGCACCAAAATGGTGCAGATTAACCTGTCCCCAATGCACCAAGCGTGCCGCGGGGGCTGCGTTGTGACACAATGGCGTTTGTTCGATTCGTTATGCGAAAGGCCAACTATGGCAAATAAGAAAAAGAACCCCGCACTCGAGCCGACGCCCGAGCAGCAGGCTCGCGCCGCCTCCAACTCTCGCAAGAAGCAGCGCAAGACCCGCGTGTCCAAGACCGTCAAGATCGTTCTGGTGGTCATCGGCGTGCTGGCGATGCTGCTTTCCGTCTCGGCGATGGCGTGCTCCGGCCTGATGTCGCAGGCCGAGGACACCTCGGGCTACAAGCTGACCGGCGGTGTTGCTGCTACTATCAACGGCACCAACCTCACCGAGGACACCGTGACCAAGCAGATCATGAGCATGCGCACGTCCTACGGCTACACCAAGGACAAGGACTGGGCGCAGTATCTGGTCGACAACGACCTCACGCCCAAGAAGTATCGCAAGCAACTCATCGACTCCTACACGCAGCAGATTCTGCTTCAACAGGCACAGAAGGAGAACGGCGTGACGGTGTCGGACGAGGAGGTCGAGAAGGCTTGGAAGGACGCGTGCAAGAGCGCGGGCGGTGCCAAGGCCTTTAAGAAGACCCTCAAGACCTACGGCTATACCGAGGACACCTACAAGGATTCGCTCAAGGAGAGTCTGGCGCAGCAGAAACTCAAGGATGCCGTCGCGCCCACGAGCAAACCCAAGGACAGCGAGATTGTCGATTACATCAACGAAAACCTGTCCAGCTACAACGACGCCCGTCGCTCGTCGAACATCCTGATCAAGGTTGATTCCGACGCTTCCGACGAGGACAAGGCTGCCGCCAAGGCCAAGGCGCAGGAGTGCCTGGACAAGATCAACTCCGGTGAGCTGAGCTTTGAGGACGCCGTTGAGCAGTACTCCGAGGACACCGGTTCCAAGGAGAAGAAGGGCGATGTGGGCTGGGATAAGCTCACCACCTTTGTCGACAGCTACCAGACGGCGCTCGAGGGGCTCAACAAGGGCGACGTGAGCGAAGTCATCGAGTCGACCTATGGCTACCACATCATCAAGTGCACCGACTACTTCCATGTCGATAATCAGGTTGATGACATCAACCAGGTGCCCAAGGCCATCAAGAAGTACGTCTCCAACGTGGTGAAGACGCGGGCGGCCAGTACCGCGTACAGTGAGTGGCTGGAGCAGTACAAGAAGGACGCCGACATTACCGTCAACCCCATGCCCAAGGACGTACCCTATAACGTGAGCCTGAAGGGCGTCACCAAGAGTTCGACCGACAATTCGTCGACGACTGAGTAATCATGGGGCGGCGCTCGTGTGAGTGTCGCCCGCACTATTGAGGAGGATTTGCAGATGACCAACGAAGAGCTGCAGAAGGAAATGATCGCAGCCATGAAGGCTAAGGACAAGGTTCGCCTGTCCATCATTCGCCAGGTCAAGGCCGAGGTGAAGAATATCGAGGTCAACGAGCGCCGCGATGTGACCGAGGAAGACGTCAACAGCATGATCAAGCGTCTGATTAAGCAGACGAGCGAGACGCTGGAGATGTCCATCAAGGCCGGCACCGACCAAGAGCGTACCGACAACCTGACCGAGCAGGTCAAGATTCTGGAGAGCCTGCTGCCCGCGCAGGTTTCGGGCGAGGAGCTCGAGGCCCTGATTGAGCAAGTTATCGCCGAGCTGGGTGCCACGTCCAAGAAGCAGATGGGCCAGGTCATGGGCGCTCTGGGCAAGGCCACCGGCGGCAACTTCGACAAGCCTGCCGCGGCAAAGATCGTCGGTGCCAAACTCGCGTAATTTGTTACGCGGTTTTACCAAACCGCGTAACGGCTCGACGCTGTAAACCCGTACACGCGGCAATCTGACGTTCAATTTCAAGGGCGCGACCATAAGGTCTGCGCCCTTTCATTACGGGCTTTAGCCTGTGCGGGGCGCGCAGCGCGCCGCATCAGAAACCACCCGCTATGCGGGTGGGGCCAAACGGCTTTACAAAGCCGCCCCCTCGCCGGACACTTGCGATTGTTCAGGCCGCAAGG